>Ga0208043_1000057_pt1 | contig 82585 bp, 74 predicted proteins | sample Sb_taG_12_FD_187710 | JGI IMG/M metagenome (GOLD analysis project Ga0208043, IMG submission 187710) | Peat soil microbial communities from Weissenstadt, Germany - Sb_50d_9_AC metaG (SPAdes) (version 2) | ecosystem: Environmental > Terrestrial > Soil > Wetlands > Peat | place: Germany... | reverse complement strand
CCTTGACGTTCTCGTGCACGAACGTGTGAATCGTGATCTCGTCCACCCAGCCGGTCAGCTCGGTCTGGTTGGGCAGCTTGCCGTTGATCAGCAAGTAGGCGACCTCTAGGTATGTGGAGTGCTCGCACAGCTGCTCGATCGGGTAGCCGCGATGCTGGAGGATCCCGGCCTCGCCGTCGATGTAGGTGATCGCCGAGCGGCACGAGGCGGTGTTGGTGTAGGCGGGGTCGTAGGCCATCAGCCCGAAGTCCGCGTCGTCGGTCTTGATCTGGCGCAGATCCATGGCGCGGACGGTGCCGTCTATCACCGGCAGCTCATAGATCTTGCCCGTGCGGTTGTCGGTGATCGACAGGGTTTGCGCGCTCATGCGCGGGATTCTCGCATGTGTGCTGCGCTCAACGTCGCGCGTGTGCTGCGCTCAACGCTGAACCAGGCGCCCGCTCCTCGCGGCCGTGCGCATGCGGCGGGGCGAGGACGGCGCGAGGTCGCCGTGGGGGCCGCGGCGGGGGATGATCGGGCCCCGTCCACCCCGGCGCGAGCGTGGGTGGTAGGGGTGCGGTAGGTTGATGTGGGGCCCGCCCACCCGAGGCCCGCCGACACGGGGCCCGCCCACCCCGATGCCGCCATCCTCGTCGGTCGTGGCCTCGGGTTCGCGCACCGCCCAGCGCACCAACAGGAACAGCGCGACGATCGGGATCTTCAAGAAGACCATCAGCCAGATGAAGGTCCAAGTAGTCACTTCCCGGGATCGTACTACCCGCGACTCGCGAGAGGTAACTGCTTCCACCACGATGATCCGGGTGATGGTCAGCCGCGCAGCTTGAGCGGAGCGCCGCTGAACTGGGTGATATCGCGCAGCTCTTCCACGCGCGCGGCGATCTCCTCGCCGCTGAGAGATTCGATGCGCTCGGTGCCGAAGGCCTCGACGTTGAACGAAGCAAGCGCGGTGCCGTGGGCCATCGCGCGGCGCAGCAGCTCATCAGAGAGGTCCTCGTCGGGGTGAGCGGCGATGTAGCCGACGAGCCCGCCGGCGAACGTGTCGCCCGCACCAGTCGGGTCGATCACCGTCTCCAGCGGATAGGCCGGCAGCGCGAAGAAACCATCCCGCGTGACGAGCGCCGCGCCGTACTCACCTTGCTTTGCGACGATGACCTGAGGCCCACCCACCCCGGGCCGCTCTTCGTCGGCGGGCGCCCAGGAGAGGATCTCTTGCGCAGCGGCGAGGAGGTTGGGCTTGCCCGTGAGCTGGCGCAGCTCTGAGTCGTTGAGAATCACGCAGTCCACCGACTCGATCGCCTGCACGAGTGAGTCGCGCGCGATGTCGATCCACAGGTTCATCGAGTCAAGCGCGACGAACCGCGCCCCGGGCAGTTGCGTGCGCACCTCGCGTTGCAGATCGGGCTGGATATTCGCCAGGAACAGCACGTCGCTGGAGCGCGAGGTTGCAGACAGCTTTGGTTGGAAGCCCTCGAACACCCCTAGCTGGGTGTCGAGCGTCTCGCGCGAATTGAGATCCCAGCCGTACTCACCGCGCCAGAAGAAGGTCTTGCCGCCGGCGACGCGCTCGATGTCTGAGATATTCACTCCGCGACTGCGCAGCACATCGAGCTCGGCCTCGCCGAAGTCATCGCCGACGGGGCCGACGACGCGCACCTCGGCGAAGAAGGAGGCGGCCAGCGCGAAGTGCACGGCGGCGCCGCCGAGCATGCGCTCGCGCTCACCGAATGGCGTCTTGACGGCGTCGTAGGCGATGGATCCAACCACGGTGATCGACATGGGCTGGCACCTTAGAGCACCCGCTAGCCTGACGGTCCATGCGTGCGATCCAGATGACCGAGTTCGGTGGCCCGGAGGTGTTGAGGCTTGCGGAGCTTCCAGCGCCCGAGCCGGGGCCGCAGGAGGCACTGATCAGGGTCACTCGCGCGGGGCTGAACTTCGCGGACACGCACACGCGCACCAACTCCTATGTGCAGAAGGCCACGCTGCCGCTCGTGCCCGGCGGCGAGGTGGCGGGTATCCGCGAGGACACCGGCGAGCGGGTGCTGGCGCTCGTGGGCACGGGCGGCTACGCCGAGTACGCGATTGCGCCCAAGGGGCTGATCTTCCCGATCCCTGAGGAGCTCGATGACGGGACCGCGCTGGCGCTGATCGTGCAGGGCACGACCGCCTGGCACCTGTACCGCACCTCGGGACACGTGGCCGAGGGGGAGAGCGTCGTCGTCCATGCCGCCGCCGGGGGTGTCGGCTCGCTCGCGGTGCAGCTCGGACATGCGCTTGGCGCGGGTCGTGTGATCGCGACGGCGTCGAGCGAGGAGAAGCGCAAGCTCGCCCTGCAGCTCGGTGCGGATGTCGCGATCGACTCGGCGCCGGAGGGGCTTTGCGAGCGGCTGATCGAGGCGAACGAGGGTCAGAAGGTAGACGTCGTATTCGAGATGTCCGGCGGCGAGGTGTTCGACGCCTCCTACGCCGCGCTGGCGCCATTCGGGCGGGTCGTCGTCTGCGGCATCGCCTCGGAGCAGCCCCGCCGCGTCTCCACCGGCTCGCTGCTGCGCCACTCGCGCGCGGTAGTCGGCTTCTATCTGTTCCACTGCTTACAGCGGCCGGGGATGTTCACAGACGCGTTATCCGATCTGTTCGCGCGTGCGTCGCGCGGCGAGTTGCAGGCGGTTGTCGGACACACTTACCCGCTGGAGCAGGCCGCCCAGGCGCACATCGACCTACGCGCGCGACGCACGATGGGCAAGCTGTTACTCGACCCTGCCGCCTGACGCGTAAGCTCCTCCCGAACGATGAGCACTTTTGCCGAGCTCGGGCTGTCCGAGTCCACACTGAAGGCCCTGCGCGACGTGGGGTACGAGTCGCCGAGCCCGATCCAGGAACAGGCGATCCCGTCGGTGCTCGAAGGCAGGGACGTGATCGGCCAGGCACAGACCGGGACGGGCAAGACGGCGGCGTTCGGGTTGCCGATCGCCGAGTACATCGACCCCGAGCTAGCCGAGGTGCAGGCGCTCGTGCTGACGCCCACGCGCGAGCTGTGCATCCAGGTAACGCAGGCGCTGAGGACGTATGGGGCACACAAGGGAATCGACGTGGTCGCGGTCTTCGGCGGCGCGCCGATCCGTACTCAACAGGCACAGCTACGGGCTGGTGGACACGTTGTCGTGGGGACGGTGGGACGCGTGCTCGACTTGATTTCCCGCCATTCGCTGATATTGCACGACTGTCGTTTTGTCGTGCTCGACGAGGCCGACGAGATGCTCGATCTAGGCTTTCTGGAGGACGTCGAGAAAATCCTGTCGCTGACACCGTCGGGACGCCAGACGGCCCTGTTCTCAGCCACGATGCCGCCACCGATCCGCCAGTTGGCAGACAGGTACCTGTATGACCCGGTCACGATCCAGGTCGAGGCGGCGACGCTGACGATCGATACGGTCGCGCAGTTTCAGCTCCCGGTGGAGACCAAGCAGAAGGCGGACAAGCTGGTGGAGGTGCTGCGCGCGGAGAAGCCGGAGCAGGCGATCGTGTTCGTGCGCACGAAGATCCGCTGCGACCAGCTGTTCCGCACGCTGCGCGACCGCGGTATGAACGTGAGAGCGCTGCATGGCGACATGAGCCAGGGCTCGCGTGATGGCGTGATGCTCGCGTTCAAGGGCGGGCGCGTGCCGATCCTCGTAGCGACCGATGTGGCAGCGCGCGGCCTCGATATATCGACGGTGACGCACGTGATCAACTACGACGTGCCGACGAGCCCCGACACCTACGTGCACCGCATCGGGCGCACCGGCAGGGTCGGACGCTCGGGTCGGGCGATCACGTTCGTGGAGGATCGTCAGAAGCGCGAGCTGGTAGCGATCGAGCGCCACATCGGGATGTCGATCGCGGCGTGGGAGCCTGGCGCGGAGAGCGCGCCGACGCCGGTGAAGGAGCGTCCGCGGCGACATTCGAAGCCGGGCATCTCGCGCAAGGACGGCGAGGAGGCCTACGTCAAGCTAGTGCTTGGCGGCGGGCGGGCCGCCGGGCTGCAGGTGGCCGACATCGTCGGTGCGGTGACATCATCCGCGGGTCTCGACGGAGAGGCGGTGCGCGACGTGCTCGTGCTCGATCGCTTTTCGTTCCTTTCGGTTCCCGCATCGGAGGCGGACAGGGTCATCGAGGCACTCAACGGGCGCGAGATGGGATCTCGGGCGGGTGGACAATCCTTGAGCCTCGAGCGGGTCCCCGCCTGAGTATCGGGCAGTGGGCTCTGCCTACGGTTGCTCGCTATCGTGGCTCGTCGTCCACCATGTCAAGTTGAGGAGACCTTTCGATGTCAACTGCCACGATGCAGACCACCGAGGGCGCGATCACGTTTGAGCTGTTCGACGAAGACGCGCCGAAGACGGTCGCGAACTTTCGCAAGCTCTCGAGCGACGGCTTCTACGACGGGCTCACGTTTCACCGCGTGATCAAAGACTTCATGATCCAAGGCGGTTGTCCGCAGGGGACGGGCACCGGCGGCCCGGGGTATCAGTTCGAGGACGAGATCAACCCACACAAGATCGTGCGCGGCGCGCTGGCGATGGCGAACGCCGGACCGCATACGAACGGCTCGCAGTTCTTCATCGTCACGACCGAGAAGGCCCCGTGGCTGGACGGCAAGCACACGGTGTTCGGGCAGGTGACGGATGGGATGGACGTGGTGGACAAGCTCGAGGAAGTTGCCACCGACGGTGGAGACCGTCCCGTCGACTCGATCGGCATCGCCTCGATCGAGCTGTCGGAGTAGCCTCTTCAGCACGAGCGAACGAAGGGGAGGCCGAGATGGCGACCGTCGAGCAGCACGTTGAGCAGGAGATACTCCAAGCCCGCAACGGCGTCGCGCAGGATGAGGATCCCGCCCGCCCGGAGATTCCCGTCGAGAACCCCGCGACCGGGCAGATCCTCAGCACGGTTCCCGATCTCGGCGCGGACGCCGTCGCGGAGATGGCCACGCGCGGACGCGCGGCGCAGCCCGGCTGGGAGGCGTTCGGCTTCGAGGGCCGCGCACGCGTGCTGTTGCGCATGCAGAAGTGGGTGATGGACAACTCTGAGCGGATCATCCAGACGATCGTCTCGGAGACCGGCAAGACCTATGAGGACGCGCAGTTGGCGGAGATCTCATACGGAGGCGCCGCCTTCGGCTTCTGGGCCAAGCACGCGGAGCGATACCTGGCCGACGAGCGGGTGCGGACGAGCTCGCTGCTCGTGAAGGGACGCAAGCTGATCCTGCGCTACCAGCCACTCGGTCTGATCGGTGTGATCGGCCCGTGGAACTACCCGCTGACCAACTCGTTCGGGGATTGCATCCCGGCGCTGGCCGCCGGGAACAGCGTGATCCTCAAGCCCTCGGAGATCACTCCGCTGACCTCGCTGCTGCTCGCCGATGGGCTGCGCGAGTGCGGCATGCCCGCGGACGTCTTCGCGGTGGCCACCGGCCGCGGGGAGACCGGCGCGGCGTTGATCGAGCAGGTGGACATGATCATGTTCACCGGATCCACGAAGACCGGGCGCAAGGTCGCCGAAGCGGCGGCGCGGCGGTTGATCCCGGCCTCATTGGAGCTGGGCGGCAAGGATCCGATGATCGTCCTCGCCGACGCCGACCTCGAGCGCGCGGCGAACGTCGCCACCTACTACTCGATGCAGAACTCCGGTCAGACGTGCATCTCGATCGAGCGCGTGTACGTCGAGGAGCCTGTCTACGACGAGTTCGTTGCCAAGGTCACCGACAAGGTGCGCGCGTTGCGTCAGGGCAAGCCCGACGGGGGTCCCGGCACCGTCGAGGTTGGATCGATGACGTTTCCCCCTCAGGTTGACGTCGTCGAGGACCATGTCAACGACGCGGTCGCAAAGGGAGCGAAGGTCCTCCTAGGCGGCCACCGCGGCACTGGCTCCGGGCACTTCTTCGAGCCCACCGTGCTCGTTGATGTGGATCACGAGATGAAGATCATGACCGAGGAGACGTTTGGACCCACGTTGCCGATCATGAAGGTCTCCGACGCCGAGGAGGCCATCCGCCTGGCCAACGACTCACCCTACGGTCTGTCCGGCTCGGTATTTACAAAGGACACCGCCAAGGGTGAGGAGATTGCGCGCCGGGTGCGCTCGGGCACGGTCGACGTCAACGACGCGATCATCAGCTATGCGGCGCTGGAGCTGCCGATGGGTGGCGTGAAGGCATCGGGGTTGGGCTCGCGCCATGGCACGGGGGGGATCCGCAAGTACTGCTCTCAGCAGGCGATCGTGGTCACCTCGCCGCGCCTGTCGCTCAAGCGCGAACCGCACTTCTTCCCCTACTCACGCCGCGGGACGAAGCGGCTGGGCCGGATGCTGAAGCTGCTCTACGGCCGCGGTAAACGAGACTAGGACACGCCCTCGCCTGCGGTCTCGCGCAGGGCGATCCCCAGCAGGCGCTCGAGCTCGGGGATCGTCGTCTCGGCGCTGGTGTGGTGGACGGTCGCCATGCCGAGCTCCTGGGCCGGTGTGAGGTTGAACGGCAGGTCATCGACGTAGACGCACTCGGCCGCCGGCACGCCCGCGCGCTCGGCGCCGAGCTCGTACATGCGGCGGGAGGGCTTGCGAATGCCGAGCTCGCCGGAGATCACGATGCCGTCGAACAGCTCGTCGAACAGCTCGTGGGGATAGCGGTGGACGCCCCAGGAGTTCGAGACGAGCGCGGTGCGGACGCCAGCGGCGTGCGCGCGGCGCACGGCGTCGAGCATCGAGAGGTCGGGCGTTACGCCGGCGAACAGACCGTCGATCAGGCCATCGGGCTCGACATCGAGCAGCGCCGCGAAGCGCAGCTCGAAGGCCGGCTCGTCGAGCTCGCCCTTCTCCAGCGCGATCAGCAGCTCACGGAAGTCCGGGTCGGCTTTGAATCGTTCCCCCAGCGTCTGCGGATCGATCTCGGTCGCGACGCAGTAGGCGTGGAACGAGGCGAACAGGTTGCTCGTCAGCACCCCGCCCCAGTCGATCAGCAAACCCTCGCGAGGCGCCGCACCGTCGTCTACGCCCCCCTCGTGGTCGCCTGCCCGCTCCTCAGTCCCCACCGAGCGCCACCTCCTCGGCCTGGTGGGCGAGCTCGAGCACGCCGTCGCCGAACTGCTTGAGATAGGGATCGTCGGTCGTGCCGGCGATCGCGCGCTTGTAGTTGCCCTCCATGAACACCACGGTCTTCCACAGCGCGAGGGTTGTGTACCAACGGATATCGCTCATCGAGCGGCCCGAGCGCTCCTCATAGCGCGCGATCAGCTCGGCGCGCGTCAGAAAGCCCTCGGCCCGGGTGACCCTACCGAGGTGCTTGCGCATGCCTCCTTCAGGGTCGCCCGCCTCGGTCCACATCATGCACAGGTAGCCGAGGTCGGCCAGCGGGTCGCCAATCGTGGCCATCTCCCAGTCGAGCACCGCCTCGAGGCGCGCGGGAGCCTGGGTGGCGAACATCGTGTTGCCGAGGCGAAAATCCCCGTGCACGATCGTGGCCGGGCCGGAGCTGGGCATTTTCTCGGCCAGCCAGCTTCCGACGCGCTCGACCGCCGGGATCTCACGTGTCTTGTTGAGCTCCCACAGCCCCGTGAATCTCCTCAGCTGGCGCTCGAGGTAGCCGACCGGCTTGCCGAAGCCCTCTAGATCCACCGCCCGCCAGTCCACTGCATGAATCTCCACGAGCGCGTCGATCAGTTGCTCGCCGATTCTGCGGCGTTCGGGAGGTGTGTCCAACGCGGGGGGGAGGCTCGCGACGATCGCCTCACCGGCGACCCTCTCCATCACATAGAACGGGCAGCCGATGACGCCAGGGTCCTCGCAGACGGCGAGCACCTCCGGCACGCGTGCGGGCGTGTCCTTCAGCGCGCGCAGCAGGCGCGCCTCGCGCAGGACGTCGTGCGCGCTCGGGGGCAGCGGCGGTCGTGGTGGGCGGCGCAGGACGATCTCCGCGCCGGAGCGCTCGATCAGGTAGGTCACGTTCGAGTGGCCCTCACCGATCGGGCTCGCCTCGATCTCGCCCGCGCCAAGTTCGTGAGCATCTAAGAACCGCCGCAGGGGCTCCAGCACGAGCAGCGGCGGGCGGCTGTTACCCTCTGCCTCCGCAGAGGTCTGGACGATGTCATCCGGTGCGATTGAAGTGCTCACAGGCCGAACGCTACAAAGACCGCAACCTTCTTTGCGCTCACGTGTCTCAAGCGACCATGTCTCGTATACGCTCACTTCTCCTCACGCTGCTTATCTCGGTGCTCGGCCTCTTGACGAGTGTCCCCGCCGCTTTGGCCTCCCACAACGAGACCGTCTACTTCGAGGGCGCCGCCGACCTGCTCAGCCCGGTTACGCGCCCGCATGCGCTTGAACAGCTGCAGTCGCGTGGCGTCAAAGCCCTGCGTGTCGAGCTCTACTGGGAAGAAGTCGCGCCTGACGCCAACAGCGCCACTCGCCCGAACTTCGAAGCTACCAACCCGGCCAGCTACAACTGGGGCCAGTACGACGCGCTGCTTGCCGAAGCCAAGCGGCTGCACTGGCCGGTGCTGCTGACCGTGACCTCGCCGGTGCCGCGTTGGGCGACATCGAACGGCAAAGCTCCCTTCATCATGCGCCCGGACTACCAGGACTTCCAGGAATTCATGACCGCCGTCGGGCGCCACTACGGCTCTGAGGTCTCGCTCTTCGCGATCTGGAACGAGCCCAACCACCCCGCCTTTCTATCGCCGCAGTTCAACTCCAACGGTACGCCCGCGTCGCCGCGCATCTACCGTGGCCTCTACCAGGCCGGCTACGCGGGGCTCCAGGCCGCCGGGATGGAACACCCGAAGGTGCTCTTTGGTGAGACGGCGCCCACTGGCTATGACTCGGTCAAGAGCCTGCTGCGCAGTGAAGGGTCCAAGGCGTTGCTCCACGACGTCGCGCCGCTCGCGTTCCTGCGCGAAGCACTGTGCCTGAACGCTAAGTACAAGAAATCCGGCTCGTGCGGCCCGCTGCAGATGTCCGGCTACGCACACCACGCGTACACGACTCCAGCAGGCCCCTACTACCACACGCCCGGAAGCGATAACGTGACGATCGGCGTGCTCTCGCGCCTCACAAGCGCGCTGGACAAAGCCGCACACGCTCACGCGATCCCGGCGGGTCTGCCGGTCTACCTGACTGAGTTCGGAGTGCAGAGCTTCCCGAACAAGTACCTCGGGGTCTCGGTCGCCAAGCAGGCCGAATTCGATGCGATCTCCGAACACATCGCCTACTCCAACCCGCGCGTGGCTGCGTTCTCCCAGTACCTGCTCAAAGACGATGCGATCGGCGGGGCACCTGGCTCGAGCGTGCACGGCGGGACGGTCGGCTTTCAGACCGGGTTGGAGTACATCAGCGGGGCTGCCAAGCCGCTCTACTTCGGCTGGCCGATTCCGCTCACGGTCACCAAGCGCAGCCATGGCGTGGCGCTGTGGGGCCTGGTGCGTCCCGCTACCGGTGCGACGAAGTTGACGGTGCTCGTGCTGCGCAAGGGCGCGAAGAGGTACAGCAAGCTGAAGACGGTCACGACCAACGGCCTCGGCTACTGGAGCTTCAACTCTTCCACGCAGGGCTCTCACTGGCGCGTGCGCTGGGTCAGCCCGAGCGGCGTGAAGTACGAAGGTCCGCCGATCGCCGCTCACTGAGACGACTCTGGGCGTTTCGCGGAGGCTTTGTCCTTACCGATCGGAGATCGATCGACGGAATCTCCGATCGGCCAGCGTCTGTGCGTCGCACACTTCGCTGTCCCGAGTTCGCGCCCCTCAACCCACGACCGCCTCAGGGCGCAGTACTCATCGACCTGCATTGCCTCCTACGATGAGAGGCGATGCCAGAGCTGCCCGAGGTCGAGATCACCGCGCGCCTGCTCGACGCCGCTTTGAGGGGGGCGGCGATCGAGTCCGCGACAGCGCCGGGGATCAATGCACTGAAGACGTTCGACCCGCCGCTGTCTGAGCTCGAGGGTCGCGAGATCACCCGGGTGCGCCGGCGCGGCAAGCACCTGATCGTCGAGGCATCTGGCGGACTGGCGCTGCTGATTCACCTGATGTCCGCGGGACGCCTGCAGCTCTACGGCAAGTGTGCCGGCCCGCGTGACCGTACCTCGCGGCTGCTCGTAGGTGTCCGTGTCGGTGGGGGAGATGGGGACGAGGCCGAGCTGCGGCTACGTGAGTTCGGCTCCAAGCAGGCCGCCTGGGTAAAGCTGCTCAGCTCCAGCGAGCTAGAGCAAGACAGCTCGCTCTCGACACTCGGACCCGAAGCCTGGCCGGATCCCCCGTCGCTCGAGGATCTGCTGGATGCGCCGCGGCCGTTGCATGCGCTGCTGCGCGATCAGCGGGTCATAGCAGGCATCGGGCGTTCCTGGGTCGACGAGATCCTATGGCACTCCTTGCTCTCGCCCTACAAGCGCGGCGCAGACCTCGATGCTGAAGAGACCGAGCGGCTGAAGGTCGCCATGATGGAGACACTAGATTCGGCCATTGCCCATTACGAGCAGGTGGTGAGCCTGCCGATTCCCGACAAGCTGCCGATGCCACTACGCGTCCACAGGCACGAGGGCGAGCCCTGCCCGCGTTGTGCCACCACGCTCGAGGCGGTCCATTTCGAGGACTACATCATCGCCTATTGTCCCTCATGCCAGACGGAAGGGCGGGTACTCAAGGATCGCCGGATGTCAAAGCTATTGAAGTAGAGAGGACGCGAATGGTCGAGCAGGGTCAACATGCGCCGGACTTCGAGTTGCCCGACCAGGACGGCAACCACGTAAAGCTCTCCGACTTCCGCGGGCAGCCAGTTGTCGTGTATTTCTACCCGAAGGCTGCAACCCCAGGCTGTACCGTCCAGGCCTGCGGAGTGCGCGACCATCGGGCCGACTACGCCAAGAGGGGCGCCACTGTGCTGGGGATCTCCCCGGATCCTGTCGCCAAGGTCAAGAAGTTCCACGACAAGGAGGGGCTGAACTTTGCCCTGTTGGCCGATGAGGGGCATGAGGTGGCAGACGCCTACGGCGTCTGGGTCGAGAAGTCGATGTACGGGAAAACCTATATGGGCGCAGAGCGCACGACCTTCGTCATCGACTCCGACGGCAAGGTCGCCGAGGTCCTGCGTAAGGTCAAGCCAGCCGAGCACGACGAACTGGTGCTGAAGGCGCTGGAGGAAATTCCTGAGCGGTGAACCGTCCCGGTCACCTACACGGTGCCGTGCCCAAGCGCAAGTGACGTTCCGAGAGCGCGTTTGAGCGAAGAGCGCCTAACGAAAAGATCGGCACGTCCGGATGCGTCCCTGGACGCGGCGCTGGACACCGATCGAAGATCCCGTGGATCTTCGATCGTCGCCACGTGACGGCTTACACATGCCACCAGCATGCGCTTCGCCGGGTGGGCGGGCATCCGATCCCCAGCTTGGTCCATGAACGCCCCGGCCACACCGCCTATTTCGTTAGGCGCTCTGAGAGTGCTCAGCGAGTCATCCCGCCGACGAGCATGCCGGACCCGAGGTGGGCGCCGAGCACGGGTCCAACCTCCGTGCAAAACAACGGTTCTGAGCCGAAGATCGCTGAGCCCTCGGCAACCAACGACTCGGCATCTTTGGGCGCTTGGGCGTGCTGGACGATCCAGTCGGTGGCGCCACGCTCATGCAGCTCTCTCAGATACTCGACCATTCGCTCCAACGCTCTTCTATGTGTGCGAACACGGCCGACGGGGGCGATCTCCGTGCCGAATGTGAGGATCGGCTTGATCTTCAGCGCCGTTCCCACCATCGCCTGAGCCGCCCCGATCCGTCCCCCACGGCGCAGGTACTCGAGCGTATCGAGGCAGAACCAGATGTCGAGGCTCTCCCGGGCGCGTCGGACGGCGTCGATCGCCTCGTCGAGCCCGGCGCCCTGCTTGGCGACACTCGCGGCGACGATCACCATGCAGCCGAGGCCACCGGCGCCGGTCTGGCTGTCGAGCACCTCAACTCGTCCGCGATGCCCTTCGTCGGCAACAATCTGCGCCGCTTCGCGTGCGCTCTCGCACGTGCCCGACAGGCCGGCGGCGAGATGCAGGGAGAGGACATCGCGGCCGGCGCTCACGAGTGGCTGATAGCAGGCGAGGAAATCTCCTACCGAGGGCTGTGAGGTAGTGGGCAGTTGTGGGGAGTCCCGCAGCCGCGTGTAGAACGCATTGAGGTCGTCGTACTCGTGCTCAGGTCGCAGATCGCCCTCCCAGCCCACATATAGGCTGATCTGCTGAACCCCCCACAGGTCGATCAACTGTGCAGGCAGGTACGGCGTGCTGTCGGTGACGACGGCCACGCCCGCCTCCATTGAGGGTATGTGGATGTCATCAGAGACGCTCACTCGCTGCTGTAGCCTACGGACCGCCCCGGCCAGGGGTGCCCCGGGGTGCCCTGGGGTGCCGGAGCCGGCCACATGGCCGGCGGAGGTGGGCCCCCTCCGGCGGAAGGCCGGACCAACTCATGGTCACATGGCTGGTGGAGGTGGGTCCCCCGGCGGAAGGCCGGACCAACTCATGGTCACATGGCTGGTGGAGGTGGGTCCCCTCCGGCCGAAGGCCGGACCAACTCATGGCCATATGGCTGGTGGAGGTGGGTCCCCTCCGGCCGCAGGCCGGATTGGCTGAGGGTGTCAAAGTCTGCGACATGGCTGGCGGAGGTGGGTACCCCAGCTGGAGGCCGGACGGCTACCGGATGAGACGGTCCAGCCGGGCCGATGTGATCGTCTCGCGCAGGGTCTCGAGGGCGTTGTGCTTGGGGCGCCAGCGAAGCTCGCGCCGGGCCTTGCTCGTATCCATGATCACGGGCTCGCGAAAAGCAGCGATCCACTGTGCCTGCGCGGGGAGGAAGCCGAGCCGGGAGATCATCTCCGCGACGGCGTCGAGGGCCAGCTCGGGAACCGGAATCGCATACCAGCCGAGCTCTTCGGCGAGTTGCTTGACGGTGAGCTGCCCGGCCCCGGCGAGGTTATAGATCCCGGGAGTGCCCCGGCCAAGCACCGCGGCGCGCATCGCGCTGGCCACGTCATCGTGGTGTACCAGCTGGAAGGGGACGCCCGGATCGGGCAGCACCGGCTTGAGGATCGGCACGCCGTCGAGCAGACTCACGACTGGTCCCGGCAGCCGCTCGGAGATCTGTGTGTAGGGCAGGCTGTCGATCAGCAACGGCGCGTCCGGTCCGCCGACGATGCAGGGCCGGAAGACATAAGCCGCGGTTGCGCCGCCGATGAGCGTCTCCTGGAACAGCGCCTCCACCTCCGCCTTCTGGGCTGAGTAGTAGTGAGCGGCCGTCCCGCGCGCGGGAACGTCCTCGGTGAGCGGCTGGGGGTTCTCGCGATGGAAGCCGTAGGCGGCCACCGAGGAGGCGTAGATGAGCCGCTTGACGCCGGCTGAAACGGCGGCGCTGAACACGTTGCGCGAGCCGTCGAGGTTCACCACGCGGCTCTCCTGTGCTCCACCCATGATCATGAAGGCCAGATGCACGACCACGTCCGCGTCCTTCACGAGATCCGCCACCGCTCGGCGGTCAAGGACGTCGCCCTGCCGGTAGGAAACCTTCTTCCAGCCACGCTGCACGGGGTCGAATGGCCGGCGAGCCATGCCCAGCACCTGTCCCACCTCGCGTGAGCGCTCGAGTGCGGCTAGGACCGCTTGGCCCATCTCGCCGGTGGGACCCGTGACCGCGACCGTAAGGCCTCCCGGGGAGGCATTAGCGCGTGATGCCATCCGATCTTTGTATAGCACCGTCCGCCCCGTACGCTTGACGCTGTGCTCACGCTCCCGGCGTCAACCTCGATCGGCCACAGCCTCAACTCGTTCTTTGAAGCGGCCGGGCAGTTCTTCTCCGATCTAGCGGCGGTCCACTGGGTGGCCCTGCTACTGGGGTTGGCCTTCTTCGGGTTGAACCTCACGCTGCGCTCGCGTGCGTTCTTCCACAGCCTGCGTGCCGCCTATCCGGCGGTGCGCTTCCAGTGGCGGCGCATCTGGGGCGCGTACTTCGCGGCGGTTGGCTTCAACAACGTGGTTCCGGCGCGCGGTGGTGACGTGATCAAGCTGTTCCTCACGCGCTCCTCGATTCCGGGATCGAGCTATCCGACGGTGGCTGCCGCGTTCTTCGTGGAGTCGATCTTCGACGCGAGCGTTGGTGTGCTCGTGTTGATCTTCGCGTTCACCCAGGGGGTCTTTCCCAGTCCGCCAGACTTCTCCAAGCTGAACTCGTTCGACATCTCCTTCCTGGCCGAGCACTTCCGCTTCACCCTGTTTCTGATCACAGCACTGGCGGTCATCGGCCTGGTGGCATTTGCGCTGCTGTCGGTCCGTGTGCAGGCCTTCTGGGCGCGCGTGCGCCAGGGTGTGACGATCCTCTCAGATCGGCCTCGCTACGTACGCGAGGTCGCGGCCTGGCAGGCGGCTGCGTGGATGTGCAGGTTCACCGCCTTCTGGTTTCTGCTCGACGCATTCCGCGTCGGCGGCTCGGTCAAGAACGTGATGCTCGTGTTCGCCGTCAACCAGGTGGCGGGCGCGGTGCCGTTCACGCCCGGTGGGGCGGGGGTGCAGCAGGCGCTGCTCGTGAAGGTCTTCGCGACATCCGCGCCCACGGCGGTGGTGGCGGCCTACTCGGTCGGCCAGCAAATCGCGATCGCGGCTTTCACCGCGCTTACGGGGCTGGGCGCGGTCATCCTCATCTTTCGCTTTCGCTCGTTCAAGGAGGTGCTTCACGCTGGGCGTGCCTCGCGCGATGCCGAGCGTGAAGCCGAGCGCGCCGGGATACCGCTGGGCGAGGATCCCGCACCCGAGCCGCCGGACGCTCGCCGCCAGTCCAGCTTCCCTACGCGCTACTGAAGCCCCTCGCGGGCCTCGCGCACGAGCGTGACGGCCTCGGGAAAGACGCGTGCCATCACCGTGCGGATCTGCTCGGCCTGGGCCTCGGCGTTGCCCTGCAGGTTGATGCGCTCGACAGCGGCAACCGTCATGTCGACCGCGAGCTTGATCGCGTTGTCCGCCCACGCGAGGCGCTGGTTGCCCTGCATCTGCTCGGCAAACTCCGCCAAGCGCCGCTGCAGCTCCTCGGGATCGCCGAAGAGGTCTCCGAGACCACCACTTTCCATGCGCTCATCATAGACTGCGCTTTGCTCATGCCCAGCGCAAGCGAGATCAAAGAACAGGTGGCCAGCGAGTCCGAGCGCCGCGCCCGCCTGGCGGTCCCGGCTTTCGCCGGAGGGTTTCTCTACCTCCTGAGCGGGATCATCATCTCTTCCACGCTCAATGGCGCGCCGACCGTGGGCCTGCTCGAGGGGCTCGCACCAGCGCTGTCAGGTGTTGCCAACCCAGCTGTGAGCCCGCGCGCGACGGAGGTCAAATTCATCAGCCAGCACGCCTTTGCGCTCCTCGCCGGCAGCGTGCTCGCCGCGATCGCGATCGCCACGCTCACGCTGATCCTGTTGCTGTTGCTCGACGCCACTCGTTTTCGGCGGTCCGGGGTGTGGGTCGCGGCACGCCCGCTCGTGCTCTACGGGGGAGTTGCGGTGGCACTCGTCAGCATCGGCCATCAGGTGGTGAGCGCGATCGAGACGCATAGCTTCGCGGTGGGCCATGACTTCTCCAACCATGCCGTCGATCAGGCGCTCACTAAGGGCACGGCGAACGTGGCCGTCGACTACCTGGATCTGTTCGCGGGGCTTGCGCTTGCAGCGGGGATGATTGGGGTGATGATCAATGCGCTGCGCGTTGGGCTCCTGCCGCGCTGGATGGCGATCCTCGGCATGTTTACGGGTGTGCTGATCTTCCTGCCGATCGGAGGGGCCGAGCTCGAGGTCGTGCCCGCGTTCTGGATGGTGATGATGGGCATTCTCTACGTAGGTCGCTGGCCCAACGCCGAGCCACCGGCGTGGGCCGCGGGAGAGGCGCGACCGTGGCCTTCCCAGGCCGACATGCGAGCCGCCAAGCGAGCGGGGGACGGCAAGCCGGCCCTCGCCTCGGCTGGGATCGATGTGACGCCCGCGCCGGCCGTGCCGGCGGCGAATGGCCCTGCCTCACGCAAGCGCCGGCGCAAGCGCGGCTCGCGTAGCGGAGAAGGACTGCGGCCGGAGTAGACCCGCGTGGTGCCGTTGAGCGGGCGGTAGGGTCCAGTTATGGCGATCGGATCGGAGTCGTCCACCGGCGAGGTGCTCGACCAGGAGCTTGCGGGGCTGCTCGACGTCGAGACGTTCGACCCCCCGAACGAGTTTCACCAGCGAGCGCTGCTGAAAGACCCCGCGGTCTACGAGCAGGCGGCGCGCGACCCGCAGGCGTGGTGGACCAAGCAGGCTGAAGAGTTGCACTGGTTTCAGCCGTGGGACACGGTGCTCGACGACTCCAATCCGCCCTTCTACAAGTGGTTCACCGGCGGCACGTTGAACGTGTCCTACAACTGTCTCGACCGGCATGTCGAGGCGGGCCGGGGCGAGCGCGTCGCGTTTCACTGGCGCGGGGAGGACGGCTCCGAGCGCGACATCACCTACGCCGAGCTGTTGGCAGAGGTCAAGCGCTTCGCGAGCGCACTGAAGGGTCTGGGCGTGGAGAAGGGTGACGTGGTGGGGATCTATCTGCCGATGATCCCCGAGGTCGTCGTCTCAATGCTCGCCTGCGCGCGGATCGGCGCGCCGCACAACGTCGTCTTCGGCGGCTTCTCCGCCGAGGCGGTGCGCGAGCGGATGGAGTTCTCGCAGGCGAGGGTGCTGATAACGGTGGACGGCGCGGCGCGCAAGGGCAAGACGGCGCCGGTGAAGGACCGCGTGGATGAGGTGATGGGCGACCTGGAGACGCTCGAGAGGATCGTGGTGGTCAAGAGCAAGGATGTGCCTTGCCAGATGAAGGAGGGGCGGGACGTCTTCTACGACGCAATCTGTGCGGCAGCCGACTCGGAGTGCGAGGCCGAGGCCCTCGACGCCGAGCACCCCCTATACATCCTCTACACCTCCGGCTCGACCGCCAAGCCGAAGGGCATCCTGCACACGACCGGCGGCTATCTGACAGGCGTCTCTGCGACTCACCGCTACGTGTTCGACTTGAAGCCAGAGGAGGACGTCTACTGGTGCGCGGCCGACGTCGGCTGGGTGACGGGGCATTCCTACATCGTCTACGGGCCGCTGTGCAACGGCGCGACCTCGGTGATGTGGGAGGGCGCACCGGACTACCCCAACAAGGGCATCTGGTGGGAGCTCGTCGAACGCTACGGCGTCAGCATCCTGTACTGCGCGCCGACCGCGATCAGGGCCTGCATCAAGTGGGGCGCCGAGTGGCCAGGAGAGCACGATCTGTCGACGCTGCGGCTGCTCGGCTCGGTCGGCGAGCCGATCAACCCGAAGGCCTGGCTCTGGTACCACAAGGTGATCGGTGGCGAACGCTGTCCAATCGTCGACACCTGGTGGCAGACCGAGACGGGCGCGATCATGATCACCCCGCTGCCGGGCATCACTCACACCAAGCCGGGCTCGGCCACTCATCCCTTCCCCGGAGTGGAGGCCGAGGTGCGCGACGAGTCCACCGGCGAGGTCGTGGAGGAGGGCCAGGGACTGCTCGTGCTGACGCGTCCCTGGCCGTCGATGCTGCGCACCCTCTACAAGGAGGACGAGCGCTTCATCGAGACCTACTTCAAGCGCTTCGGCAAGGAGACCTACCTGGTCGGCGACGCGGCACGGCGCGACAAGGACGGCTACCTGTGGGTGATCGGGCGCATCGACGACGTGGTCAACGTCTCGGGACATCGGCTCTCCACGGCCGAGGTCGAGTCGGCGATCGTGGCCCACCCCGACGTCGCGGAGGCGGCCGTGATCGGCCAGCACGACGAGGACTCGGGCCAGGCGATCGTCGCGTTCGTGACCTTGCAGGGCGATCTGGAGGGCGACGAGGGGACCGTCGAGGGCATCCGCGAGACGGTCGCCGAGCGGATCGGCAAGTTCGCGCGGCCCAAGCGCATCATCTGGGCCGACGACCTGCCGAAGACGCGCTCGGGCAAGATCATGCGCCGCCTACTACGCGACATCGCCGAGGGGCGCGCCCTGGGGGATGTGACCACGTTGCGGGATCCCGACGTGATGGCTCAGCTGGAGGGTCGGGTGAAGGAACTTCAGGCGACGGAGGACTGACCTGGCAGCAGCACGGGGTGGCGCAGGATGCCGACCGCTCTCATCGAATCTTTAGGTGCGTCTGGGAGGCTGCGCCAACACCGCCCGTCGCCGATCTTCAGAGACCGCCTTGCCGACTCCTTCCAACGACCCAGCCACGTCCGAATCGCCTCTTGCGATCGAGACGCATGGCCTGACAAAGCGCTTCGGCGAGCGCACGGCGCTCGACGGCATCGACCTGCGCGTGCCGCGTGCCAGCGCGTTCGGTTTTCTCGGTCCCAACGGCGCCGGCAAGACCACGATCATCCGCACGCTGCTCGGGCTGACCTCGGCCAACTCTGGGACGATGGAGGTGCTCGGGCACCCGATGCCCCTCGAGGGGGCACAGGCGCTGCAGCGAGTGGGCGCGATCGTCGAGGAGCCCCGCTTTCACATGCACCTGACCGGGCGCGAGAACCTGCGCCTGATCGCGGCCGTGCGCGGGCCCGAGGTCTACGACCGGATTGACCCGGCGCTGGCCCGCGTCGGCCTGTCCGAGCGCGCCGGCGAGAAGGTCAAGAGCTACTCGATGGGCATGCGCCAGCGCCTGGGCGTGGCCCGCTGCTTGCTGGCTGATCCGCTGCTGCTGATCCTCGACGAGCCGACCAACGGCCTCGATCCCGGTGGCATCCAGGAGTTTCGCGAAATGATCCGCGCAATGGTCGAACAGGAGGGGCGCACCGTGTTCATCTCCTCGCATCTACTCGACGAGGTCGAACGGACCTGTGACGCCGCAGCGATCGTGGACCGGGGAAAGATCATCACGCAGGGCACGATCGCCGAGCTCGCCGGTGGTGGCGTGGCGCGTCACGAGCTGGTCTTGGGCGTGGACGACTCCGATCGGGCGCTCGGCACGCTTCACTCGAGCGATCTGGTCCTCGAGGCCAATCGCTTCGACGACGGGATCCGTGTGGTGCTCGCCGACGGGGTGGGCAGGGTCGAGTCTGCGGCTGCGGTAAACGCGCTGCTCGTGCATGCGGGCGTGGGGGTCGCGCGCCTGGAGCCGGTTCGCCACAGCTTGGAGCAACGCTTCCTGGAGATCACAGCGCGCTTGGACGAGGCACCCGTCGATTCGCCGGGGAGCTCGACGCGCGAGGAGGTGCGGTCATGACCGCGATAGCGCTGCGCATGACCGGCGCGGACTTCCTGAAGCTGCGCCGCAAGCGCTGGTTGGTCCTGCTGTCGCTCTTCTTGACGCTTGGCATCCTGGTGATCGTCTACCTGGTCACGGTCATTCAGCACGCCTCCAACCCAGGCGCGCATGGGCCGGCCGGAGGCACGAAGAACTTCAGCGACGGCATGCGCGTGCTCGCGCTGTTCTTCGGACCGCTCGCCGCGATCCTGATTGGGGTCGAGGCGGGCACCGGGGACGCCTCCGCTGGCGTCTTTCGAGACCTCGTCGTCACTGGCCGCTCGCGCCTTGCGCTGTTCGCCACGCGCGTCCCCGCCGCCCTCGCATTGTGCTGGACGGTGATCCTGGCGGGCTTTGCGCTGCTGCTCATCGGCAGCATCGTGTTTGCCTCAAATCTCCCGACTCCCAGCACATCGCTGATCCTCAATGGCCTGGGGTTCACGCTGCTGGCGACGGGCGTGCTGTGCGTGATCGCCGTGTGCTTCGCGTCGTTTACGACCTCGAGACCGGGTGCGATCGTCACGCTGATCGCATGGCAAGTTGTCGCGAGCCCCCTGATCGCGAGCATCAGCTCGTTGGGCAGTGCGCGCAAGGGCATCCTCAGCCAGGCGATCATCCACTTCAGCCCCGTCAGCGTCGAAGGTCGCCGTGGCGCGCAGGTTGCGATGTCGCAGGGTACGGCGCTGCTCGTGTTGATTGTGTGGCTCGTCGTGTTCCTCGCGCTCGGCGCATGGCGCACCCGCACGATGGACGCCTGAGGAGGGAATCGCTGGGCGGCGCCGGTCCGCCGGCGCTCAGACCTTGCGGTGCTCGGGCATCCATGACCCATCGTCCTGACGGACGAAGTCCTGGAACAGGTTCGGGGCCTCTGCCTGCATGATGCGGGCGATCTTGTCGAACACGCTCCGCAGCTCCTCCTCGGCGCCCTCGGCGGTGCGCATCTCGATCACGTGGCGCAGCGTGCGTGCGTTGGCCGTCCACACGATGTCCGTGCTCAGGCCGATCGGGGCCAGCCGGCGCAGCGCGGAGGTGACCTCCTTCTTGACGTGGAAGGGCACGCCTTGCTCGTCGATCCCCAGCTCTTTGGCGGCGCTGACCTGGAATTCCTCGAGCTGCTCGACGATCGCGAGCACCTGCTCGCGCACGGGCTCCAGGGCGGGGGGCACGCGGAAGCCGATGTCGGCGAGGCGCACATAGCGCAGGCTCTCCTGGCTGAAGGCAGAGCCGGCGCGGTGCCTGACGAGCTCGTGGGTGAAGACGCGCGAGACGTTGCGCAGCGCGAAGGAGTAGCTGGCGTGCTCGAGCACGCTGCCGTGACCGCTGCGGAGGATGTTGGCGAAGTACTCGCGCCGGTCGGTGCGAATCCGCGAGACGTTCGGGTTGAGGCCGGGCTCCCAGCTACGATAGCAGGCACGCCCGCCGAACTCGAGCAGTAGTTCGCCGTGATTGGGTTGCCCACCCGACCCACTCTCCTGTTCGCCCAGGCGAAGGTCGAGCCACGACTCCCCGCCGACATCCTCCAGGTAGGCGCGCATCCCCTCGAGGTCGATCGAGGGGCGTGCGATCAAGAAGATTTGCGGGACGGTCTCGTGCACGGGTCGGCGATGCTACCGCCTCCTCCGGCGGGCTCTCGTGGGCTGCCGGCGGGCCCTCGCAAGGCTGATCCGAAGTGCGCATCGATGCCCGCGCCGGTCTCGCACGATCCGCATGGCTAAGCTGCGCGATCATGGCTTCCACAACTTCAGCCACCACTGTCGACCCCGAGCTCGAGCAGACCGCCTGGGATCTCGAGCCGCTCGTCGACGGCGAGGGTCAGGAGGGCGTAGAGCGCCGCCTGAGCGACGCGCTCGCGCGCGCTCAGGCGTTCGCGGCGCAGCATGCGGGCAAGCTCGGCGAACTCGACAGTGCGGGCCTGCGCGAGGCGATGAACGAGCTCGCAGTCATCCACGAGCTGGTGGCGCGCGCCGGCTACTACGCCGCGCTGCGCTTCTCCACGGACACGGCCGAGCCCGCGAACGGCGCGCTGCTGCAGAAGGTGCAGGAGGGCGAGACCCAGATCGCGACGACGCTGCTGTTCTTCGAGCTCGAGTGGTCGGCACTGTCAGACGAGCGCGCGGAGGAGCTGCTCGGCGGCGAGGGGCTCGAGTTCTGTGCCCACCACCTGCGCAACGTGCGTCGCTATCGCGAGCACCTGCTGTCAGAGCCCGAGGAGAAGATCCTCACCGAGAAGTCGCTCACGGGTGCGAGCGCCTGGACGCGGCTGTTTGAGGAGCTGACCTCAGCGATTGAGGTTACCCTCGCGGGTACAGGCGAGCTCGACGGCGATGACGGCGGCGCGGGCGCGAAGGTCGCGCTGGATGTCGCGCTCAGCCGTTTGGCGCTCGCCGATCAGGACGTGCGGCGCACGACCGCCGAGGCGGTCACCGCGGCGCTCGCACCGGGACTGCGCACGCGCGCGTTCCTGTTCAACACGCTGCTAGCCGACAAGTCAACCGACGACCGCCTGCGCAGCTATCCGCACTGGCTGGCGGCGCGCAACCTCTCAAACGAGGCCTCAGACGAGTCTGTGCAGGCCCTGATCGAGGCGGTGCGCGGGCGCTATGAGATCCCGCGCCGCTGGTATCGGCTGAAGGCGAAGCTGCTGGGCGTCGAGCGACTGGCCGACTACGACCGCATGGCGTCGGTGACCGAGGATGAGGTCAGCTTCCCGTTCGCCCAAGCGCGCGAGATCGTGCTCGACTGCTACGCGTCGTTCTCTCCCGAGCTGGGCGAGGTCGCCAAACGCTTCTTCGACGAGCGCCGGATCGACGCGCCGGTGCGCCCGGCCAAGCGCGGGGGCGCGTTCTGCGCAGCCGCCGTGCCGTCGGTCTTCCCGTACGTGCTGCTCAACTACACCGCTCGCCGGCGCGATGTGCTCACGCTCGCGCACGAGCTCGGTCACGGCGTGCACTTTGCGCTCGCCGCCCAGCAGGGGGTCTTCCACCAGAGCACGCCGCTGACGCTGGCCGAGACAGCGTCGGTGTTTGGCGAGACGATCGTCTTCGGGCGGCTGCTCGAGGAGGACTCCTCGCCGGCCTCGCGCCTGGCGCTGCTGGCGGAGAACCTCGAGGACACGATCGCCACCGTGTTTCGCCAGATCGCCATGAACCGCTTCGAGGATCTCGTCCACATCAACAGGCGCGCGCAGGGGGAGCTATCGGTGGAGCGCTTCGGCGAGCTGTGGGTCGAGAGCCAGGCAGAGATGCTCGGCGACTCGGTCGAGCTGACCGAGGGCTACCGCTCATGGTGGTCCTACATTCCGCACTTCATCGGCTCACCCGGCTACGTCTACGCCTACGCCTACGGCCAACTGCTCGCGCTGTCGGTCTATCAGCGCTACGAGCAAGAGGGCCCGGAGCTCGTGCCGCGCTATCTGGAGATGCTTGCCGCCGGTGGCTCGCGCAGTCCTGAGGAGCTGGGCAAGATAGTTGGTATCGACCTCTCAGACCCCGGTTTCTGGGAGGCCGGGCTGGACCTCGTCGAGCGCCAACTAGAGGAGGCGGAAGCGGCCGCCACGGCCTCAGGCCGACTGTAGTCGCCCCGACTCAGAAGAGTCCGCCGAGCGCGCCGCCCGCGTGGTTGACGAGGTCGAATAGCGGCTGGGGGAGAATGCCAAAGAAGATCGTGGCCGCTCCGGCGAGGACCGCGACGAAGACCACCTCGGGCTGGAGGCCATTCGTGCTGGGCGGCGTCTGCTTATCCAGCTCGGGTGAGCCTCCCGCCAGCGCGGGCAGTGCGCCCGGCGGGGGTTCGCCGGCTTTGGGGAAGAGGGTCGGCGTCGCGGCCGCTGGGCTCTGAGTGTTCTGCGGCGCCTCTCGCATCCACATCGCCGCGATCACCGGCAGGTAGTAGCCGAGCGAGATCATCGAGCCGACGACGATCGCCACGCCAAGCCACGTGTACCCGCCCGAGACGGCCGCGTCGATCAGGTAGAACTTGCCGATGAAACCCGCCGTCGCGGGGATCCCGGCGAGCGCGAGCATCGAGATCGTCATCGGCCACGCAAGCCACGGGCGCTCGCGGCCGAGGCCCTTCACCGCTTCGATTGAGTCGCCCCGGGCGGGTGGGGCTCCTATTTCCCGTTCGCGCGCGACGATCACGGCGAACGAGGCCATGTTCATCGCCACGTACACCGCCAGGTAGAAGACCGTCGCCTGGACGCCCAGTTTGGTCGCGACGACGACCCCCGCGAGCATGTAGCCGGCCTGCGCGACCGAGGAGTAAGCGAGCATCCGCTTCAGCGAGGATTGCCCGAGCGCGCCGACGTTGCCGACCAGAATCGTGATCGTCGCCAGCACCGCCACGGCTGGTCCCCAGCTGGCCTGCGCGTCGATCAGCGCCACGTCGAAGAAGCGCAGGAACACGCCCAGCGCGGCTGCCTTTGTGGCGACAGCCATGAATGCCGTTACCGGCGTCGGCGCGCCCTCGTACACGTCCGGCGTCCACTGGTGAAAGGGGGCGACAGACGCCTTGAAGCAGAGGCCGGCCACGCACAGCGCGATCCCCGTCAGCGTCAGCGGGTCCGTGGCCAGGCCCCCGCTGGAGAGCGCGGTGGCGATCGAGCTGAAGTCGGTGGAGCCGGTGGCGCCGTAGATCAAAGCCAGACCGTAGAGCAGGGTCGCCGAGCCAACGGAGCCGATGATCAGGTACTTCAGTCCCGACTCGAGCGAGTGCTCGCGCCGCATTTCGGTCGCGCACAGCACGTACAGCGGGATCGACAGGAGCTCGAGGCCGACGAACAACGCGACCGTGTTCTGGGCCGAGGCGAGCAACGACATCCCGCCGATCGAGCTCAGCAGCAGCGCGTGGAACTCACCGTGCGCCGCTTCACGCGCGGCCAGCGAACGCCAGGCGAGTAGTACCGTAGCCGCCCCTCCCGCGATCAGAATCAGGTTCAGCACGAGCGAGAGGTCGTCGATCCGCAACGCGCCGGAGACGATTGACTTCTCGGCGTTCCACTGCCAGATCGTGAGTCCCAGCGCCGCACCAAGCACGACGAGGCTGAGGGCTGGCACCACCTGCGCGCGCACCCAGCGTGATCCAAGCAGTCCGACGAGCAGCACGACGATCGCACCTCCGAGCAGCGCAATCAAGGGCGAGAGCCCGCCGAAGTCCACGTGTGGGCCTTTCAGGGTGACGGTGGCGACTATCGAGGGGAGGGCGCTCATTTGCTCGAGCCTTCGGCTTGGTTGATTGGCCCATGTTCTGATGTTTCCGCTTGCGGGGTCTGTGCAGCCCGCGAGGCCGGTTCAGCTTCCGAGCTGGGCTGGGCTTCTGGTGCCTGGGCCGGGTTTGCGAACCCTCCCGCCAGTGCCGATGGCACCGGGTTGAGAGCGACATGCGCGCTTGCGACGGTTGCCTTCACAGAGTCTTCGCTGCGGTGCAGGGCGAACTGCGGATTGAGCGCAAGGAACAGGATCACGGCGATCAGCGGAACGAGCACGGCACCGTCGCGGATCGATATCTCACGAGAGTCCACCTTGGCGCCGACACGGTTGTGCATCGCACGGATGAACAGCCGCAGCGCGTACACGCTCGCCATCACCACGCCGCTGAAGGCGATGATCGCGATCACGAGCTTGGCTTTGAACACGCCGAGCAGGATCAGGAACTCGCCCACAAAGTTGGACGATCCGGGCATCGCCAGCGTGGCGAGCGCGACGATCAAAAACAGCGAGGCGAGCACGGGCGCGCGGAACGCGATCCCGCCCATCTCGCGCACGTCCTCTGAGCCTCCCGCGCGCCGGGAGAGCAGCATCACGATGAACAGCAGCGGCGCCACGACGAGCCCGTGATTGACCATCTGCAACAGCGCGCCCTGGGCGCCCTGGGGGTTCAGCGCGAAGATCCCGAGCGTGATGAAGCCGAGTTGCGCGACCGAGGAGTACCCGACAATCAGCCGCGCATCGGTCTGGGTGAAGGCCATCGCCGAGCCGTAGACGATCGAGGCGAGCGCGATCAACAGCATCAGCGTCTGGAAGTGCGCCGCCGCCTGCGGGTAGAGGGGCAGGACGATCGCGAGGAAGCCGTAGGCGCCGACCTTCGACAAGACGCCGGAGAACACCATCAGCACCTCGATCGGCATTGCGCGATAGCCGTCGGGCATCCAGCCATGCAGCGGAAACGCGGGCATCTTGACGAGGAACGCGGCCGCGAAGAACAGGAAGATCCACTCCTGTGAGCCCTTGCTGAGGGGCAGCGCTTGGAGCGATGAGAGCACGAAGGTGATCGGGGCACCGTGCTGCTGGGAGGCGAGCGCGCCGGTGGCGATCGCGGCGGCGAGCATCAGCAGCGAGCCGACGAGCGTGTATATGACGAGCTTGATCGTGGCTTTGACGCGCTCCTCGCGGGTGCCCCTACCCCACATCCCCGTCAGGAAATAGAACGGGATCAACATGAGATCAAAAAACACGACAAACAGCGCCAGGTCCTGGGCGAGGAACGCTCCCAGCACGGCCGACTCGGCGAGCATGAAGAAGAACCAGAACAGCCTCGGCCGCTCCCACTGTCTCAGGTTCGCGGCGATCGTCGCGGCGGCGAACAGCAGTGTGGTGAGCCCGACGAGGAAGACGTTGAGGCCGCTGACGCCGAGCTTGTAGTGGATGCCGAGCGCGGCGATCCAGACCACGTCGGTTACGTGCTGCAGGCCGGCGCCGGCATGGTAGTCGGCGATGTAGCCGATCGACAGCGCGAGCGCGGCCAGCGAGCCGGCCAGCGCGAGGACGCCCGGCGCGCGCTGATTGCGCACGGCGAGGAGGGCGCCAAGCAGGCCGCAGGCGGCGGGTATCCAGATGAGAATCGAGAGCGGTGGCATCGTGTCAGGCGGTCACGACTGCAGTAGGAAGTAGAAGCCGACGCCCGTGATGCCGAGCACGAGCAATGCCGCGTAGTAGCGCAAGAACCCGCTCTGCGCCGCGCGCACCGCGGCCGATCCCGCGCGGACGAACCCTGTGGTTCCGCCAATCAGCGTGTCCTGGACGAACACGCGCTCGAATGTGCCCTGAGCGAAGCGTCCCGCGGCGGCGGCCGGGCGCACGACGAGCAGGTCGATCGCCTCGTCGAAATACCACTTGTTCACGGACAGCTCATACAACGGATGCAAGCGTGTGCGAGCGTTCACCGCGATGCTCGGCTGCTTGACCCAGATGCGGTAGGCGACTGCTATGCCGGCGAGGCCGAGCACGGTGCCGAGGATCAGGCCGAAGACGAGCAGCCCGTTCTTGGTGTGCGGTTCGTACAGCGCCGAGCCGGCGAAGCTCGGGCGCAGGAAATCGTCGATCACGAAGTCGACCTTGGGGATCTGCAAGAGGCCTGCGCTGACCGCGCCCACCGCCAGGAGTCCCATCGCCACGCGCATTCCTAGCGCGCGCTCGGCGATCGTGTGGTGCGGCCCGGGGAAGCCCACGTCGGTGTCCTCCTCCTCGCCGTTGGCGGGATTGCGGGGCACCTCCATGTGGTGCAGATGGGGTGGGTGGGGATTTAATTCAAGCTCGCGCGCCTCCGCGACCGGTTCGCCATGGAAAGCGCGGAAGATCATGCGGAACGTGTAGATCGCGGTGAGGAACGCACCGAGGTAGCCGGCTACGTAAAGCGCCCAGTGCCAACCTCCGAGCTCGCCTGTGTCGAGCAGAATCTCGTCCTTGGAGAAGAAGCCCGAGAACGGCGGTATCCCCGATAGCGCCAGGCCGCCGACGATGAAGCAGCCGTAGGTGAAGGGCATCGCCTTGCGAAATCCGCCCATCTTCTCTAACGATTGCTCGCTGCCCATCGCGCCGATGATCGAGCCGGCGGCCATGAACAAGAGCGCCTTGAAGAAGGCGTGGGTCATCAGGTGAAACAGGCCGGCGGCGTAGGCGCCGACGGAGACACCCATGATCATGTAGCCGATCTGGGACATCGTCGAGTAGGCGATCACCCGCTTGATGTCGGTCTGGGTCAGCGCGATTGTGCCGGCAACCAGCAGCGTGGCGGCGCCCACGATTGCGCCGACGTCCTGGGCGGCGGGGGCGAGTTCGAACAGCGGGTGCATGCGTGCGATCAGGTACACGCCGGCGGTGACCATCGTGGCGGCGTGGATCAGGGCGCTGACGGGGGTGGGGCCCTCCATCGCGTCGGGCAGCCAGGTGTGCAGTGGAATCTGCGCGGACTTGGCGAACGCGCCGACGAGCAGCAGGATGCAGCCGGCCGTCAGGTCGCCGCTGCCCGCGGCTTGCCCCGTCGTGGTGTGGCCAAACGCTCCGGTCGAGGTCGCGTGGAAGGTCTTCAAGAAGTCGAGCGTTCCGGTGTGCTTGAAGATGAAGTACGTGCCGAGCACGAGGCCCACGTCGCCGACGACGTTGATTACGAACGCCTTGACCCCCGCTCTTGTGGCCGTCGTGCGCCGGTACCAGAAGGAGATCAAGAGGTATGAGGCCGCGCCGACGAACGCCCAGCCGACGATCAGCAGCAGGAAGTTGCCCGCCAGCACGAGCAGCAGCATCGAGAAAACGAAGAAGTTCAAGTAGGCGAAGTAGCGCGCGAAACCGCGGTCCTCATCCATGTAGGAGATCGAGTACAGGTGGATCAGCGTCGATACACCGCTGACGATCAGGATCATGAACACCGACAGCGGGTCGACGAGGATCGACAGCTGCGCGTCGATGCCAACGGTGGAGGCGTAGTTCCACAGCGCCGACACGAGCTGACGGTGCGCGGGGGAGTGACCCTGGAGGGCGATCAGTGCGCCCAGCGCGGAGAGGAAGGCGAGGAAGATCGCGCCTGTGCCGATCCATCCAGCTGAGCGGCTGGGCAACGAGCGGTAGCCCAGGCCGATTACGAGCGTGCCCAGCAACGGGAACAGCAGCACGAGCCAGCCATATGTGGTCGCGCTCATCAGCCTTGAAGCTCCCTGAGCTCGTCGACGTCGATCGGAAGCTGGCGGCGGTAGAGCGCGACGATCATGCCCAGCCCGATGCACACCTCGCACGCGGCGACGGTCATCACGACGATCGCGAGAATCTGCCCGTCGCCGTTGCCCCACATGCGCGAGAACGCGATCAAGGCGAGGTTCGCGCCGTTGAGCATCAACTCCAGGCAGAGCAGCACGACGAGTGGGTTGCGGCGCGTCATCACGCCGACGGCGCCCAGGGAGAAGACGATCGCCGAGACCGCCAGATACCAGCCGATCGTCATCGGGGGCGCCTCGAGCCGGCGTCCGGCAGGCTCGGTCGAGATCGAGGGGCGCCCTCGAGGCGCCCTTGAACGGGTCTGAGGACCCCCCCGACGCCCTCGGCCGTCGTGCCGGTCCCGAGCGGGCGCAGCAGATCGAGCGGGGTGAGCATGTCGCGCTCGTCCTCCTCGCCGAGGCCGCCCCGGCGACGGGCGAGCACGACCCCGCCGACGGCGGCGATCAGCAAGAGGAAGGAGGCGACCTCGAACGCGAGCAGGAAACGCGTGAGCAGCAGCTGGCCGATGTAGGCGGGGGTGCCGAATTGATGAGGACCCCCACCCAACCCCGGCTCATAGCCCGCGCCGTACCCGTCGATCGCTGTGAGGCCCGTGCCGAGCAGCGCGATCAGCAGCTCGACGAGCAGCGCTCCACCGAGGATCGCTCCAGCGCGGCGCAGGCCGGAGCCGACAGGCCCCGAGCCGCGCAGCCGCTCGCCGAGGGACTCACTCTCCTCGCCGACGTAGGCCACGACGAACACGTACAGGACCATCACCGCGCCGGCGTATACGACCACCTGTACGGCGGCGACGAACTCGGCGCGCAGCAGCAAGAACAACACAGCGAGCGAGATCAGATGGAAGACGAGCGCGAGCACGCTATAGAAGGGATCGCGCAGGACCACAACGCCGACGGCGCCAGCGATCGCGCCGAAGCCCGCGATGAAGAACAGGACGGAGGACATCTCGCTAGCCGTGCTCTCCCACTGCGCACGCACACCCTCTGAGCACTGTCGTCCCCCCGCTCATCGGCTACTCGCCCTCGTTCCTCAGCGGCGTGCGCTCCAGTGGCTCTGAGAGCAGCATCTCCTTGGTGAAGATCAGATCCGTGCGGTCGTAGTCGGAGAGCTCGTAGTCGTGGCCCATCGTGATCGCGTCGAACGGGCAGGCGATCTCGCAGTAGCCGCAGAAGATGCAGCGCGACAGGTTGATCTCGTACACGGCCGCATAGCGCTCGCCAGCGGAGACGCGGTTCTCGGGGGTGTTCTCAGCGGCGACCACGCGGATGCAGTCGGCCGGGCAGGCGGCGGCGCACAGCGAGCAGCCGACGCACTTCTCCAAATGCGTGTCCTCGAAGCGGTGCAGCTTGTGTCGCCCGCGAAAGCGTGGGTAGACGGGGGTCTTCTCCTCCGGGTACTGAACCGTGACGGGCGTTTCCCGGAAGCGCCCGAACGTCGTCATCAGGCCGCGGGCGGTCTCGCGGAATGTGCGCCACGTGCCGCGCACAGGGCCCGGAGCCGGCGTGCGCTGAACCTCGATCACGTCGTCGCCGGGACTCCAGCGCTCGACGAGGAGCCCGGCCGTCGCCGTGGGCGTGGATGTCGATGCTGTGGGTCTGGGTGCGGAGGGGGGTGTGGACTTTGGCTCCGGGGCGCTTGCGCTCGATTGGGTGGGCTGCTCGGGCATCATCAGTGTGTGGTCACGACCAGGACCGCGGTGACGAGCGTGTTGAGGGTTGCGAGCGGCAGCAGCACCTTCCAGCCGAAGCTCATCAACTGGTCGTAGCGCAGGCGGGGAAGGGTCGCGCGGATCCAGATGAAGAGGAAGGTGATCAGCGACATCTTGAACAGGACCACGATCGGATCGACCCACCCGGGGGGGTGGATGCCGAACGGCATCAGCCAGCCGCCGAGGAACACGGTCGTGACGACGCCGGAGACGACGAGCACGTTGAGGTACTCAGCGAAGTAGTACGACGCGAAGCGCCCGCCGCCGTACTCGGTGTTGTAGCCGCCGACGAGCTCGGCGTCGGCCTCGGTCAGGTCGAAGGGTGCGCGGTTGGTCTCGGCGAAGCTCGCGGTGAGGAAGATCAGAAACCCAAAGAACTGCGGCACGAGGTACCACATGCCTTTCTGAGCCTCGACGATCCCGGTGAGCGAGAGCGTTTGCGCGGTCATGATCACGCCGACGAGCGCCAACCCTTGAGAGACCTCGTAGGAGACCAGCTGCGCGGCGCCGCGCATCGCGCCGAGGAACGAGTACTTCGAGCCTGACGACCAGCCGCCGAGCATGATCCCGTAGAAGGCGACCCCGCCGAACGCGAACAGGTAGAGCGGGCCGATCGACACGTCGACCCCGTAAAGCCCGACGCGTGTGCCGAAGATGTGCTGGACGTTGCCGAACGGGATGATCGCAAAGGCGGCGACGGCGGTCAGGATCGAGACGATCGGCGCCACCGCGAACAGGAAACCGATCGAGGTGGTGGGCCGGAACTGCTCCTTGGTCAGGAGCTTGAGGATGTCCGCGAGCGGCTGCAGCGCGCCGTATGGTCCGACGCGGTTGGGGCCGTAGCGGCTCTGAAACCGCCCGAGCAGCTTGCGCTCGGCGAGCAGCACGACCGGCACGAGTTGCAGGCCGACGGCGAAGATCACGATCGCCTTGAGGATCTGGATCCACCATGCTTCGTAGAAGCCAACCGTGGCCAGCGGAGATGGCGCGGTCATACGAGCTGCTCTCGAGTTGGGTAGGACCGCGCGGCGTCACGCTCCTGCCAGCGGATGCCTTTGCCGCCGATTTCCTCGAGGGTGAGACTCGCGTAGAAAGGCACGGCGTCGATCAGCTGTTGGGAGACGATCCCCTCGGGGAACACGCCGGCGGCGCCGGCGCTCACGTCCAGGTCGAGCCCGAGACGTGTGGCCAGATCGAGGAGCAGCTGCCATCCCGCGCGCGTCGAGCCGATGTGTGCGACGGTGGGCCGCAAGCGCTGGATGCGACCGTCCGGATGGACGATCGTCCCCTCCTTTTCGGCGTACGTCTCGGCCGGGAAGACGACGTCCGCGTGTGCGCTCAAGGCCTCCGTGAGGAACGTCGCGTGCGCGACGATCGTCGCGGACCGCTCGAGCGCTCGCTCCCACAGCTCACGATCGGGCAAGTCGAGCAGCGGGTCGGATTGCAACAGGTAAAGCCCCGAGAGATCACCCTCCGCCAGTCCGCGGGCGATCCCGCGAGCATCGCGACCGCTCGACGATCCTGCCTCGCACAGTCCCGGGCCCACGTTGGGCAACACCCCGGCCTCGCGTAGACCGCGGCCATTCGCTCCGGCGGGGATTTCCAGCAGTCCAGCGCCCTCGGTGTCAGACAGGGAGAGCGTCTCCGCGAGGTCGAGCAGCGCCCGAGCGGCGCGCCCGCCATCGGGGCCGGCGGTGAGGCGCTCGCTCCACAGCACGACGATCTCCTCGCCGGCCTGCGACAGCGACTCCGTAAGTGCGCGGCTCGACTCCTCGCTCAGCAGGTCCGCGGCGCTTGCTCGCAGCAGCTTCATGCCGTGGCGACGGACGCCCTTGCGCAAGCGCAGGTCGAGGATCGGCGCGTCGGTGATCGGGTCTGTCTCGAGCAGTAGGACCGCATGCGCGAACTCGAGGTCTGAGACCTTCGCCTGCACGCGCGGATCGTTCAGCGCGCGGTGTAGCTCCAGTGACAGCGCGCCTGCGGCGCGTGAGTCGATGTGCGGGGAGCTCAAGCCCTCGCGCATGAGGCGCGCAAGCAGGAAACCCTCCTCGTTCGTGGCCTGTCCGCCGGCAATCGCGCCCATGCGCTCGCCGGCGCGTTCAAGGCCAGTGACGGCCTCCTCCAACGCGCGCTCCCAGGAGACGGGGCGCAGCTCGCCGCCATCGCGGAGAAGCGGCTCGGTCACGCGCTCGCCATGCTCAGCGCGCTTGCCGTTCTGGGAGATCGCGTCGCCGGCCCAGCCCTTCGGGCCGTGTGCCCCTGGGTAGGCGAAGCGCCCTCGGTCGCACAGCCAGCCGTCGTCGACCTCGGGGTGCTCGCGGGCGAGCACCCGCATCACGCGCTCGTCGCGGACGGTCAGCGTGACGTTGCACTGCGCCGGGCACAGCGTGCACACCGAGCCCGCGTCCTCCACGTCCCATGGACGCGCGCGGAAGCGGTAAGCGCGGGAGGTGAGCGCGCCGACCGGGCAAAGCTCGATGATGTTGCCGGCGAACGGGGCCACATAGGGGTGGCCGTCGAAGGTGGAGACGTAGGAGTGTGTGCCGCGCTCCAGCAGCACCAGCTGGTTGTCCTCGGAGATCTCCTGGGAGAAGCGCACGCAGCGGTAGCAGAGGATGCATCGCTCACGGTCGATCGCGATCGTGGGGGAGAGCTCCAGGGGCTTTACGAAGTGGCGCTTCGGCTCGATGAAGCGCGAGGTTCCACCGCCCCAGCCGAAGGTGATGTCCTGCAATGGGCACTCGCCGCCCTTGTCGCACACGGGGCAGTCGAGCGGATGGTTGATCAGCAGAAACTCGACGACGGCCTGCTGGGCGGTCTTCACGCGGTCGGTCTGTGTGTGCACGACCATCCCGTCCTTTACCGGCGTCGAGCAGCCGGTCTGCAGCTTGCCGATGCCCTCGATCTCGACCAGGCACATACGGCACGCCCCCACGGGCTGGCCCAGCTTGGGCTCGTAGCAGAACACGGGGATCTCGACATCACCGTGCTTGGCGGCGTCGACCAGCATCGCGTTCTCCGGCGCCTCGACCTCGCGGCCATCGATTGTGAGAGTGATCGTCTTTGGTTCGGGCCGCGGCATCAGTGCGCCTCCGCGTACACACCGGCGGGAGCACCGAGACGGGCTGCTTCCATGTGCGCCTCGAACTCGCCACGGAACTTGGCGATCATCGAACCGATCGGCATCGCCATCGCGTCGCCCAGCACGCACAGGCAGTTGCCGATTATGTGCTCCTGCACGGAGGCCATGATGTCGAGGTCCATCGGGGTGGCCTCGCCCGAGTCGATCCGCTCGAGCATCTTCACCGTCCAGTTTGTCCCCTCGCGGCAGGGGGTGCACTTGCCGCACGACTCGTGCCGGTAGAACTTCGCGACCTTCATCGCCACATCGAGGATCGGTGTGGAGTCGTCCACGACGATGATCGCACCGGAGCCGAGCATCGTCCCGGCCTTGGCCATCGAGTCGAAGTCGTACGGCACGTCGAGATCGGCGGCGGTCAGCACCGGCGAGGAGGAGCCACCGGGGAACCAGCACTTGACTTCGCGCCCCTCCGGTGGGCCGCCGGCAAGCCCGTAGATGATCTCGCGCGATGAGGTCCCGAGCACGATCTCGTAGTTGCCGGGGCGCCGCACGTGTCCGGAAACGGACACGAGCTTCGTGCCGGTCGAGGTCTCGGTGCCGAGCTTCGCGTACTCCGCGCCGCCCATCTCGATGATCGCCGGTACGGTCGAGAGCGTCTCGACGTTGTTGATCAGCGTCGGTCCCTGGTACAGCCCCTGGTTGGCCGGGAACGGCGGCTTCAATCGGGGGTTGCCGCGCTTGCCTTCCAGGGAGTCCAGCAGCCCGGTCTCCTCGCCGCAGATGTAGGCGCCAGCGCCGCGGTGGACGACGAGCGACAGCGAATGCCCCGAGCCGAGGATGTCCTCGCCTATGTACCCCGCCTCACGCGCTTCCTGGAGGGCCAAGTCGAGGATGTCGGCTTGCAGGACGTACTCGCCGCGGATGTAGATGAACGAGCGGCTGGCGCCCGCCGCGTAGGAGGCGATCACGATCCCCTCGATCAACATGTGCGGAATCTTCTGCATCAGCTCGCGGTCCTTGAATGTGCCGGGCTCGGACTCGTCGGCATTGCACACGAGGTACTTGTCGATCGCGCCCTTCGGCAGGAACGAGACCTTCTTGCCCATCTGAAAGCCCGCGCCGCCGCGCCCGCGCAGAGCCGAGGCTTCGAGCTCCGACAACACATCCTCGGGTCCCATCTGCAGGGCCTTGCGCAGTGCCCCATAGCCGCCGCGACCTTCATAGACGCCGAGCGTGCTCAGGCCCGGCTCGTCGATGTCTTTGAACAGCAGCGTCTCGGTCACGGCTGCTCCTCGCCGCTATTCGCCGGATGCGTCTCGGCGGGCGCGCTTGTAGTCGCGGACTGCACGGGGTGCTCGGGGAACTCGCGTGAGTTGGCGTGTGGGTCGGCGACCAGGCGGCGTGCGAGCTGCTTCTCAGCCAGCACCTCCCGTCCCGCGCGCACCTCCTCCAACAGTCGCGGTACGTCGTCGAGCGAGAGCGGACCCACGTACACGCCGTCTACCGAGGCCATCGGCGCGATGTCGCACGCGCCGAGGCACTCGAACGCGCGTACGTTGAATTCCTCATCATCGCCCGCTGCATCGCGGATTGCCGCGTACAGGTCATCCGCGCCGCACAGCGAGCAGGAGATGTTCGTGCACACATAGATCGCATGCCGCCCGACCGGCTCGGTGTCGAGCATGTCGTAGAAGGTGGCGACTGAGTCCAGGTAGGCGGGCGTCACCCCCATCACGCATGCCGCCTGCTCGATCGCCTCGGGCGAGCACCAGCCGTGTAGCTGCTGGGCCGCGTGCAGGGCGGGAATCGCGGCCGACTTCGGGTCCGGATACAGGGCCATGTGTGCTTCGATCCTCGTGCGCAGCTCGGCTGGCACGGGGACGGATGGGGACCCCCCCACCCCGGGGACTGTCGCGGGATCCTTCTCCAGATCCGCCGGCACGTCCCAGCCGGACGCGCGCGCGCCCTGCTCGAAGCTGGGGTCTGTGGTCATCGATCTATACCCCCGAGGATCGGGTCGAGCATTGCGGTCGTGGCGATCATGTCGGCGATATAACTGCCCCGGCTCATGTGCGCCAAGGCCTGGAGGTTGACGAAGCTTGGGTCGCGCATGTGTACCCGCGCGGGCTTGGAGGAGCCGTCCGAGCGCACGTAGCAGCCGAGCTCGCCGCGGGGGGACTCGATCGGGTTGTACACCTCGCCCGGCGGCACCCTGAACCCCTCGGTCACGAGCTTGAAGTGGTGGATCAGCGCCTCCATCGAGGTGGCGAGCTCGTGGCGGGGAGGCAGCGCGACCTTGCGGTCCTCGGTGATGTACGGCCCCTCGGGCAGTCCGTCGATGGCCTGCTCGATGATCTTCACCGACTCGTAGATCTCAGCCAGTCGCACCGCGAACCGGTCGTAGTTGTCGCCAACCGTGCCCACCGGGATCTTGAACTGGAAGTGGTCATACGAGCTGTACGGGTCAGCCTTACGCAGGTCCCAGGGGTTGCCCGCGGCACGCAGCAGCGGGCCGGTGACGCCCAGCGACAAAAGCGTCTCTGAGTCGAGCGGACACGTGCCGCGCAGCCTTTGCAGCACTATCTCGTTGGAGTTCAGAATCGCGCCGTACTCGTCGGCGCGCTTGGGCATGATCTCGAGGAACTCGCGCAGCTTGCGCTCGAACCCGGCGGGGATGTCCTCGATCACGCCACCGACCTGGAAGTAGCGCGTGTGCATCCGCGCCCCCGAGGACATCTCGAACAGGTCGAGGATCAGTTCGCGCTCGCGCAAGCAATACAGAAAGATCGAGACCGCGCCGAGGTCCAGCGCGCTCGTGCCCAGCCAGATCAGATGTGAGGCGATGCGGTTGAGCTCGAGATGGATTACGCGCAGATACTGACCGCGGGGGGGGACCTCGACCTCGAGCAGACGCTCCACGGCGCCGCAGTAGGCCATCGCGTTGAAGTAGTAGGACAGATAGTCCATCCGCTCGATCACCGGGATGACCTTCCAGTAGGCCTTGTCCTCGGCCGTCTTCTCGATGCCCGTGTGCACGTAGCCGACGATCGGTTTGATGTCGCGCACGACCTCCCCCTGGAGCGTCACGAGCAGCCGCAGCACACCATGCGTGGCGGGGTGGTGCGGCCCAAAGTTGAGCGTCAGCAGCTCCTCAGTTGTCTCGGTGTCCTGTGCGCCGTCGAGTGCTGGGCTCTGCACCGCGCTCACTCGCGTGCCTCCAGCCATTTGCTCTCGTCGCGCGTGAAGATCACCGGTTCGCCGCCGATCGGGAAGTCGCGGCGCTGGGGATGCCCCTCGTAATCCTCGGGCATCAAGATCCGGCGCAGGTCGGGATGGCCCTCGAACACGACCCCGAACATGTCGTAAACCTCGCGCTCCTGATGGTCGGCTGTGGGCCAGTCCGCCGTCACCGACGCGACCGTCGCGGCGTCGGTCGGGACGCGGAGCTTGACCGTGATGCGATCGACCCTGCTCATGTCCAGCAGCTCGTACACCACGCCCAGTCTCGGCTCCTCGGGGTAGTGGTCCACGCCGTGGACGCTCGCCAGGAATCCGTATCCCTTCGCGCGCAAGGTCATCAACACCGTGCGAATCTGCCCAGGATCGACCATCAGGGTCGCACGTTCGCGGAAGTACACGGTCTCGAGGGCCGCGTCACCCAGGTCCTGAGCGAGCAGCTCCAAGCCCGTGGCGTCAGGCATTTAGCGGCTTTCGGTACGCTGAGGAGTGCGGTGAGGAGCGCCAACCGCTGTGGCAAAACGGACTGGCTCGCGGGCCTCTCAGCTCTGGCCCGCGCGTGCGAGACCTACACATCTGAGGGAGCCTCCTCCGTGCCGACGGCGTCGTAGCGCTCGCGCCAGCCCATGTCGGGGTCGTCCTGCACCAGCTTGCGCAGCTTGAGAATCCCGTGCATCAGCGCCTCCGGGCGCGGTGGACATCCGGGGACGTGCACGTCAACGGGCATGAACTTGTCGGCCGGCACGAGCGCATAGTTGTTGAACACCCCCATCGAGGAGCAGCACGCACCCATCGAGATCGCCCACTTGGGCTCGAGCATCTGGTCGTACAGCCTGCGAATGATCGGCGCCATCTTGATCGACACCCGCCCCGCAAGGATGATCAGGTCGGCCTGGCGGGGCGAGGCACGGAACGCCTCGAAGCCGAATCGTGCGATGTCCATGCGCGGGCCGGCGGCGTGGAACTGCTCCATTGCACAACACGCAAGCCCAAAACCTAGGGGAAAGAACGAGTTCGACCGCGCCCATGCGACTGTTTTGTCGAGCGTGGTCGTAAGCACGCGTTCTTGCACGTAGCGCTCGAGCTCCTCGCCCTCCAGGTGCGCCGGCTGGTTCGCGCCCTCGAGGGCACCTCCGCGCAGCAGCTGGTGCGCGTTCAGGTTCCGCACGCGCAGGTCTCTGTCCGCACCTGGCAGCCCTGGGGTTGCGCTGCTGGCGAGGCGGGACTGGATCCGCTCGCGTCTTACTTCCATGCGAGCGCTCCCCGCCGCCACACGTAGACGAACGCGACAAACAGCAGCACGATGAACGTGATCGTCTCAGCCAGGGCGTATCCGCCGTACGCGCGCAGCTCGATTGCTATCGGGTACAGGAACACGACCTCGATGTCGAACAGAATGAACAGCATCGCGATCAGGTAGAAGCTGATCCCGAAGCGCATCCCGCGCTTGATCTCTGAGGGCAGCCCGCACTCGTAGGGATCCTGCTTTTGCGGGGTCGCGCGACGGGGGCCGATGAGCGTGTTCAGCAGCGTGAACGCTCCGCCCACGGCGCCGCCGAGAATGAGGAAGACGATCGCCGGTAGATAGCTGCGCAGCACCGCCGGCTGTTATATCACCGCTTGTGGCAGAGTGTTACTAGTGGCAATCGGCTCGATCTCGATATCCAAAAGATGACGCAAGCAGTCGTGGCGGGCGCGCTCGCGGTCGCGGTGCTGAATGCGATCCCATGTCTGCTCGGGGCTTGGAGCTGGTATCGCGGCGAGGCGGGAGAGCACGGATTGGCCCGTACGTTCTGGGTGCTGGTGCGTGTCGGGCAGGGCTCAGCGCTGATGCTCGCGGTGGCCGTTGGCTCGCTCGCCGCGGCGGGAAAGTACTCGAGCGAACACCTCTTCTATCTCTATGCGCTGCTCCCGCTCGCGGTGGGGTTCGTCGCCGAGCAGCTGCGCGCCATCTCCGCGCAGACGATCCTCGACCGTCGCGGGCTGGCGGACGCGCAGGCGGTGGGCGCCCTGCCCAAAATCCAGCAGCGCCGGGTCGTGGCTGAGATCGTGCGCCGCGAGATGGGCGTGATGACACTGTCCGCGCTCGTCGTCGTCTTCCTCGCCCTGCGCGCGGCGGGAACCGCGCATGGCTTCTGATTGGGCTGGAGGATCAAAGGCCCGGTTACGGACGGCTGGAGGAAGTCCGATCTAAGAGCGCCTAACAAAAAGATCGGCATGTCCGGATGCGTCCTTGGACACGGCGCTGGACCGATCGAAGATCCCGTGGATCTTCGATCGTCTCGCCACGTGATGGCTCGCACATGCCACCGGCATGCGCTTCGCCATCCCGCAGCGCCCAGCTTGGTCCATGAACGCCCCGACCGCACCGCCTATTTTGTTAGGCACTCTAAGCGGACGCGGGCTGGAGGTCCCGTGGGGCTATATATTCTCGGCGCATGAAGATCGCCGCCACGACGATTGTCCTACTCGCCTGCGCCACGGTCCTGGGCGCATGCGGCTCACAGGGGATCCAGGTCGCAAAGACCAGCCCGTACTATCGCGGGGCCGTCCTCTTTCGCGACCATTGCTCGGGTTGCCACACGCTGGCCGTCGTCGGAGCGGAGGGGTCGGCCACGAGCATCTCAAACCGTGTGAAGACGAACGGGCCGAACTTCAACATCCGCAAGGAGAACGTCGAACAGGCGCTCTACGCGATCCGCAACGGCGGCTTCTCCGGCGCGATCATGCCGGAGAACATCGTCCTCGGCGACGATGCGCAGGCGGTCGCCGCCTTCCTCGCGCAGTACTCGGGGCTACAGGCACAGAAGGTGCCTACCGTGAACATCACGCTCTCCACGAAATAGCGCGGGATCGGCATTCTCAAACAGACGGAAAAGCCGCTTCGCGGGCCGTCCGTTTGAGAATGTCCGACCCGCTTGGCTGATGACGTGTTGACAGGCATCGAGCGCGCTGGCGGGGACGAGTAGGCTGCCGGAGTGCTCGACATCAAGCTGATCCGCGAAGACCCAGACGCCGTGCGCGAGGCGCTCACGCGGCGCGGTGTGCAGGCCGCGGACGGCCTCGATCGCGTGGTCGAGCTGGACGAGCGCCGCCGGGCGCTGCTCCCGGAGCTGGAGGGTCTACGGGCCGAGCAGAACGAGGCAAACGCACGGATCAAGGCAGCACCCGACCCGGCCGAGCGCGACCGGGAGATCACGGCGATGCGCGCCGTCGCCGCGCGCGCGAAGGAGCTCGAGCGCGAGCTGGGCGAGGTCGAACTTGACTTGCAGGCCGCGCTCGCGCCGCTGCCGAACCTGCCCGATCCGACGGCGGCGCCCGGCCCTGAGGATGAGCTGGTGCGGGAGGTGGGGGAGATCCCGGCGTTCGCCTTCGAGCCTCGTGACCACCTGGATTTGGCCGGCCCCCTGATCGATATGGATCGCGCGGCGCGCCTGTCGGGCGCGCGCTTTGCCTACCTGAAAGGCGACCTCGTGATGCTCGAGCTCGCGCTCGTGCGCTGGGTGCTCGAGCAGCTGCGCGGGCGTGGCTTCGAGCCGGTGATCCCGCCCGTGCTGGTGCGCGAGCGCGCGCTCTTCGGGACCGGCTTCCTGCCCGACACCGAGCAGCAGATCTACTCCCTTCCAGAGGACGAGCTGTTCCTCGTCGGCACCTCCGAGGTCGCGCTCGCCTCGCTGCACGCCGAGGAGATTCTGAATGCCGAGAGTCTGCCGCTGCGTTACGCCGGCTTCTCGCCCTGCTTTCGCCGCGAGGCTGGCGCGGCGGGGAAAGACACGCGGGGCATCTTCAGGGTGCACCAGTTCGACAAGGTCGAGATGTTCAGCTTCGTCTCGCCCGAGGAGTCCGTCGCGGAGCACGAGCGGATCCTCGCGATCGAGGAGGAGATCCTCGGGGAGCTGAACCTGGCATACCGCGTCGTGAACATCGCCGTCACCGACCTCGGCAGCTCAGCCGCGAAGAAGTATGACTGCGAGGCATGGCTGCCCAGCCAAGGCCGTTACCGCGAGCTGACGTCGTGCTCGAACACGACCGACTACCAGGCCCGCCGCCTGAACATCCGTGTGCGTTCGGACAAACGCACGCACGCAGTGCACACACTCAACGGCACCGCGGTGGCGGTGGGGCGCACGCTAGTGGCTCTGCTGGAGAACGGTCAGCGCGCGGACGGGAGCGTGGCGCTGCCGGACTGTCTCGTTGCGTACGGTGCGCCGGGCGAGCTGCCCGCGGCGCCCGTCACTGTCAGTTAGTAACGGCTATCGAGCAGCTGTATGTGGTCGGCCTCGGCCGCGCTCGCGAAGGGCCTGATCAGGCCGAAGCGCGCAAGCGTCGCTTGGGGCACGCCCTCGATGCCGGGCGTGTCTGAGGCTTCGCCACGTGTGTGTGGGTCGTTGGCGAAGCCGCCGACCTCGATCGAGTGCTGCGGCGTGCGGTAGCCGGAGATGCCGATCAGGTGCAGATGCAGGGCGATCCCCAGCGTGTTCACGTGAGCGACGAGCACCGGCTCCTCTCCCACAGAGTAATCGGTGCCGGGCGCCTGGAAGAAGCCGTATTCGCCCTGGGGAGTCGAGGTGAAGTTGCCGACTGGGCCGGTGTAGGCGTTGGCGATGCCCTCAGCGGCGAGTTCGCTCACGGCGAGCTTTGAGAGCTCGTGTTCGAGCGAATGCCGATGTGATTCCAAGGGGGCGAGCTCGGCGCTCTTGCGGTCGCGTGCGCTGATGAACTCGAGCTGGCGGTTGACCAGCGCGAGGTGCAGCTGGGCGACCTCGTCGCGCTGGACGAGCACAGCGCTCGTCTCGCGCGCGTGGCTGGCCTCGAGCGTCGCGAGCTTTGTTGCCTGGGCGGTCACGGCCTTCTGCTCTTCGGCGACGTGGACGGTAGCGCCCGCGTTCTCACGGGAGATCGCGCGCAGATCGTCGACGCGCTCGATCAGGTCGGCGAAGCCGTGAGCCTCGAGGATGACCGTGGCGATGTCCGGCGGGGGTGACTCGTAGGCGGCGATCACCTGAGCAACGAGCACCTGCCGGTCGCGCCCGAGCTGGACCTGAAGCGAGGCGAGGTTGGTGCGGGCGGCGCGCAGCTGAGAGCGTAGGCTGGCGAGCAGGTCGCGCTCCGTGTCGAGGCTCGATTCCAGTGCGTCCAGGCGCGTCCGCAAGTCGTCGATGCTGCCCTGAAAGCCCTCGATCTGGTGGGTGTCTGCGCCGATCCCGGAGTGCAGCTCGCCTTCGCGAGCCTCAGAGGCGGCGATCCGGCTTTCGAGCGTGCCAGAGCTCGAACCGGAGGCCACGGGTCCGAGCACCGCTGTACCCAGCGCGGCGGCGGCGATGACGGCCGCGAGCGCGATCGGGCGAGCGGGGATCGGCCGGCGCGGGCGCCGCGAGTGGCGGGGAGGGCGAGGCATAAGGTCGCCAAGCTAGCCAGGGGAGAGTCCGAGCACAAGCAATCGGCGTACCTGCAGCCGGGCTTGCAGGGACGAATGGATGCTCTTAAGCAGTAGAAGCATGCCACTGCACCCCGTCTGGACAGAGGCACAGCTGGCCAGGTCTGAGGGCGATTCGGGTCTATGCGACCTGGAAGACGATCGTGCGCGCGGTCCCGTGCGCGGGCGTGAGCGTCAGGCGGTAGCGGCCGGGGGTGAGCGTCCCGTGCGCGCTCAGACGCGCCCTGTCTCGTCCCTTTGCGCCCGCGAGCGTGATCGCGTATGGCAGCACCTGCCAGCGCTTGTGTCCGTGCGTCATGACCAGCTTGGCGAGCGCGACGCGCACGCGCGCGGCGGCGCTGAGCGTGAAGGCGAAGCCCACGGAAAAGACCCGCGGCCGGGCACGGTTGAGCGCTAGGAGGGCGCTCGGAGTGAGGGCGAGAGCGGACAGCCTGATGGGGGGCGTTCCGGCGGCGGTGGAGCGGGTCGTCGTGCCGGTGAAGGAGCCATTCGCGGGGGAGACGCTGCCCGCGCCGATGGTCGAGGTCACCGTGGTCGAGCCCCCGCCCAAATTTTTAGCCGCTGCTTCTTCTTCCTTCTTCTTTTCTTCTCGTTGTCGTTCTTCTTCGCGTTGTTTTTCTTCACGTAGCTGCTTTTCCGCATGCCGTTTTTCTTCGTTCTTCCGTTTGGCTTCTTCGCTGACGGGCTTGAAGGCGGCGATCCCATTGGGGGTACCGACCCCGGTGGGGCCGTCGTAGCCGGGGCCTGCTACGCAGATGGCCTTTCCGGAGCACTGTTTCGCCTCTTCAGAGACTGTGCACCCAGAGGTTCCCAGTTCGGTGTCGAAAGGGTTTTTGCATTCCCCGTTGGACCCGGAAACGACGTCGTGCAGTGAAGGCGGGTCTTCGATCTCATTTTCGTACAGGCTCTGTGCGGGGTATTCGATGCCATTGGCTCCCCCGGCCAGCGCGAACACCGAGGCGACGAGCGGCGAGGCGAGGCTCGTGCCGCCGATCGTGCACCAGGGCCCCACGAGTCTCTTGCCGCCTTCTTCGTATTCACATTCCGCGGTGGAGTCGTACATCGCGATCCCGGTGTAAGGGTCGGCGTCGGCGGAGACATCGGCGACCGCACGGTGCTGGCCGCATCCGACCGATTCCCAATCGGAGGTGCTCTGCTGCCAGGGCTGAGCCGTCAGTTCGACGCTGCAGCCGCCCCCGCCGGCGCCATCGCCGTTCCAGACCGTCTCGCCCGCCCACGTTCCCCCGGGGCCGAGCGGGCCCTGCAGGCGGGTGCCGCCCACCGCTACCACGTGTGGCGATGAGGCGGGATAGTCGGCGAAGCCTCTTTCCGAGCTTTCTTTTGCATCCCAATCCAGGTAGCCGTCGTCGCCCGCGGCCGCTGTGACGACTATGCCGGGCTGGTTGAAGGCACTCGCGTTGTCTGCGGCCGGCGTCTCGCCCTGCTCGGGGCCGCCCCAGGAGTTCGAGATCTCCGTGGCGCCGAGCCTGACGGCCGTTGCCTCGGCTTCTTCAAGGGCGAGAAACGAAGCCGATTCGGCCTCGACGAGCACGATCTTGCAGTCCTCACAGGTGGCGTGGGAGGCCTCGATGTCGAGCGATATCTCCTCCGCCCACCCCTTGGCTTCTTCTACTTCCTTACAAGCCTTTTCTTGTGCTTCTCCAATCCCTGTTTCGCAGATCGCTTCTTCTTCTGTTCTTGCTTTGTTGCTCGCGGGAAAGGGCAGGTTGCCGGCTTCCCCGTTCTGGTTGACCTGCTCAAAACATTCGCTCGTCTGGCCGGCGGTGCATGCGGCGAGTTCCGGCAAACCAAATTCTTTGCTGTAGAGATTCAGGTCGGCTTCGGCGGTAAGGTCGTTGTAGGCGTCCACGAGCGCGATCGTCTGCGTTGGGGCGACGGTGGTCGGCAGCTGATAGATGCTGTGCAGGTCCTCGGGTCGCAGGCCAAAGGCGCCTTCCGATGCCTTGGCGGCCACGATCGGCTGGCTTCGTGTGATCCCCAGTGGATGCGTGTGTGTGCGCGCCGCGGCCGTCTTTGGCACCAGCTCAAGCGCCAAGCAGCCGGCATACCCGGGAGCGGGAGCCGCGCATACGTGGCGCACGGTGTAGTCGGAGGCGGGCAGCGGCGTGGCGGCGCTATCCGCGGCCTCGGCCGCGGCACAGGGCAGCGCGATCAGGATTAGCAAGGTGCTCGCGCTCGCGAGCAGAGTGCGCGATGTTCTCAACTTCCTGCTCCTACGGTCCCGCGTGGGTGTCACGCTCATCTCCAGTCGCAGTCGACCGTCGTCGATCAGCCTGATCATCCTCGTTATACGAGAGTCGTCTACCAGCCGGCGCTACTTGAGCGATGCGGGGGGACCCGAGCGAACAATCGGCTCGAACAATCGGGCTGACTCAAGCAAGCAATCCCGACCCCACTCAGTCCGCCGGCCCGCGTGAGCCGGGCGGGGATGGAATTGATGTAGCCGATCATCGGTTCTTCACCGAGGCGGCGCTGGATCGTGCCGAACTGTCGTGAGATGTCCTGGTTGAAGGCGACGAACATGAGCCAATGGTCGGGGTTCGCCCGCGGCATCACCGCATTACCCAACCCGACCGAACACCGGAGCGAACACGATGAGCCTGTGAGAAGGTATTGGGGTGGCGACTTTGAGTCCGTGCTGGGTTTCAGGTCCATCGGCCACTGCGCCGTCCGCAGTAGGCTGACAGCCCGAGCCGCTCTATGAGATAGCCGAGTCGGGGCTCGCCCGCGGTGACCTGCGGCGTTTGCTGATCTCGGGCTCTACGGGCGCTGTTGTGCTTGAGCTACTGGCGATGTCATCCTGTGCGCATACCGGGCCTGCGCTGTGGTCTTCCGGTGGCCATCATCGCCGCGGCAGTTGTGCTCACCATCGCGCCGGCTGCGGTTGCGACGCCGATGAACTCCGCCACTCAGCCTCCGGTCATCGAAGCTGCGGGCGTAAGCGCCTCGGGAATGTGGAAGGAAGACCCCGAAGATTTCAAGGTCAAGCTCGCCTTCGGCCTGATCTGCACGGCGGGCAAGCCCGTGCCGATCTCGGTCGTGTTCACAGTGGGGGGTGCCAACCGTGAACCCATAGAAGAGGTCACCAGACGGCTGCAGGCACCGTGTGGGAGCTGGGCGAGCAGTCCAACGGTCAGCCCGCCGGGCACCGGCTTTGAAGTCGAGACGTTCCCCGGCTACCCTCCGATCGAAGCCTCCGAAGCTGGCTCGCCGGCCGAAGTGCAGCTCTCGCCGCAGTGGGAAGTGAGCCCGGGCGAATATCCCTTCCTCTATCAGGTGGTCGGCCCGAGCGGGGTGATCGCGCAGGCACCGCACACGGCCACCGTTCAGCCCGAACGGCGAGTCGAACAGGGCAGTCCCGAATTCCAGGCCGACTGTGTCGAACAGGGACGAGTAAGGTACGCGGCCGGAGGCGGCGCTTATTGCATTCTCGCGGCGAGCGTCAAGTACTACAAAGGCTGGCCCGCCCCGACGCTTGCTCCACAGCCAACGGCGTCCACGACTGTGATCCTGTGCGCCAACTCAAAGGAGACAGCACGGGTGCCTCGCGTCAAGCCGACGCGCTGCAACACACTGGGGCCGCACCAGGCCCTCGCTGAAGACGCCAACCTTGCCGATCTCCGCTGGAAGGGCTGGGGGCAACCCGAGGCGACCGGGACTGGGATCGAACTCGGCGCCCACCTTCCGCTGGCTCACATACCCGTCCGTGTTCGCGCGTACGGGCGACAGCAGTGCAGCGACGGGACGGGGCGCTACACGCGCCTGCGGGTGCACGATCGCTACGGGACTCGGGTCGTCGACTTCCCCGAATGCCCAGCTCAATGACCGAGCCCAGCTTTCGGTGCGAACCGCTCGATAGCGGTCGACATACCAGCGCCCGGCGATGGGCGCCATCCGCCGATGCGGGCAGAACACCCTTGCCGCCTCGCAGATGAGCCTCCCCGGAGAGCTTGAGCGGCGCGACAGCCTGGTACGGCGTTTCTTCGAGGAGCGCTTCCCGGGTCTCGCTGACGTGAGGTCCCAGGTACGAGAGCAGGCGCGCGGGTTGCAGACGATCAGGCCCTCGGGGCAGGTGCGATGGGGCACGCTTGGCACGGCTATCGACTATAGGCTCAAGCTCTGCTTCCTTGCAGACCAGGAAATCTTCTTAAGGGCCGACAGCAGGCGTTACGACACCGGCCTGCTCGAGACCCCTCTCTTGGCGCCCGAGGACACCGCTGGCACTTACGGCCACCGCAGTCTGGTCGCAGCCGAAGGCGCCCAGGTGCTCGTGTATGCGGGTCTACTCGCGCGCGAGCAGACCCATGATCTGTCCGTGCGCGTTCTCGAGGCGGCGCGTCTGGTCAAGCACCGGGACCGCAGGCTACCACGGGCAAAGGAGGAGGATCTGTGCCGTCTCTGCTTTGCGATGGCGTTGCTCGACGAGATCGCGTCGCCAAGGGGGCTGATGCCCGACGCGCTGCTCACGGAACTGCCGAAAAACGCGACGGCCGACGATCTGCTCGCCCTGGCCGACAATGAGAGCATTGATGATCTGCGCGCGATGGCGTGGCTCTTTTACAAGACCCAGAAGGCGCTTCTACGGGGGAGAGAAACGCTCATTGGTGCGTTTGTCGAGGGGGAGCGCTACATCCACGCCGACCCGGACCTGATCGTGGACCGCTGCCTGATCGAGATCAAGACGGCTGTCGATCCGGGGAAAATCAAGAAGCCCTCCTGGCCCTGGCAGCTGCTCGGCTATGCACTGCTGGACTACAACGACAGATACGTGCTGGAGTCGGTCGCCCTGTATCTCGCTCGACAGGGCCTGCTCATCCGCTGGCCACTGGACGAGTATGCCTGCCTGCTTGCCGGCCGCGACGTGTCGGTCGTCGAGGCTAGGTGTGACCTGCAACAAGCGCTCGCGTAAGAGATCGCCTGTCGGTCTTCATGCGCCGACCAGTCCATAAATCTCTCATAGGCGAAGCTCTGACCGACGAGCTAACACCAGCCTCACTTGCCGCGAAGGCGGTCAGCAGGGCGGCTCCAGCGGCAACGACGTGCTGGCGAACTCGAGCACGCTCGTGCACGCCGGCCGGTCACGAGACTGTCACACGCCCGGTCAGGACTCGGAAGTGCCGCTCGTCGAGGGTCAGGACGTCGTGGAGATTGACGACGAGACCGAAGCGTGCACAGATGCGCCGCTCCCCAGCCGCGCTGAGACGCCAAGACCGACTCGTCTGGCAAAGCGGGAGCGACAGGGGTCGGGGGTGGGCGGACTACTCGTCACGGTTTGCGGCTCTTTGGTTTATGGGCCTTTTCTCTACAGAAAAATAATCCCCCCACCCATCCTGGGGACGTTCGCCCGCCCGCCGATTGTTGTTACCCAACAATCACGTTGTGGATCTCGACGATCTGGGGCTCACCGGGATCGGCGCCGAGTGCGGCCATGATCGGCATCAGGGTCTCGCCGAACTTGTCGAAGGACTCCTGGGAGTCCCAGACGTCGAACACGTGGAGGCCTTTCTCGCCGGAGAACGCGCAGTGGTAGGAGCGCCCAGGAGGGGAGCCCGCGCCGGCCGCCTCCAGCCGACGGAGCGTCTCGTCGTACTGCTCTGGGGTGAAGGATTGCGGTTTGAAGTAGAAGCCAAGCGCCATCGGAGCCTCCCTGGGGTCGAATGAAGGCGCAACACTAACAGCGAGAAGAAGCGCTCGAAGCCGCCGCAGCGGCGGGTAGTCGTGCCGAAGCTAAACGTGTGCCAGCTCGCGCATCTGGCGCACGGGATGGCGGCCCAGCCGGCTCGCGGTCGCGTAGGGCGCGGCGTGCCCGTGGGAGCGGTGCACGGCTCGTCGATCACGAGACTGTCACACGCCGGTCACGCCTCCTTTACGCGCTTGGCGCGCGGGCGTTGCAAGATTGCACCGCAAGCGGGGTCCCGAAGAGGATGGTTGGGAGGTCACGGCTCCCACGAACTCGGCTGACGCCAGGACTTGCCAAGCAGGGCGCACGGGCGGGGTGGGACGCGAGTCTCGCCCCGTCTGATTTCCGAGGGGCCTCGGTCGCCCGCCTCGATATCCTCCCGCCGTCTACGCTGAGGCGCGTGTCGAGTCCGTTTGGATTCCTGCTGAGCGCAGAACCGCCGTCGCGGCGCACGGGTGCGATTACAGCGGTGGGCGCGGTGGCGCTGTGCACGCTGATCATCTATCCGCTGAAGCAGATCGCCCCGGTCGTGTCGCTGGGCGTGGTGTACCTGCTGGCGGTGCTCGTCGTGTCGGTCATCTGGGGGGCGTGGCTGGGCTTCGCCACCGCGGTGTGCAGCGCGGCGGCATTCAACTTCTTCCACTTGCCGCCGGTCGGCCAGTTCACGATCCGCAACTCCAGCAACTGGGTGGCGCTGATCGCGTTCCTGGTGGCGGCGGCGCTCGCCAGCTCGGTGGCGGAGGTCACACGCGCGCGGGCCCGCGAGACGGAGGAGCGCCGGCGCGAGGCCGACCTGGCGGCGGAGATGGCCAGATTGCTGCTGCGTGGGAACAGCCTGAACGAGGCGCTCGCCACCGCCGGCGCCCGGCTCGCGGCCGCGTTGGGCCTGACCTCGGCCGCGATCGAGCTGGAAACCGTGGACGGCGGCGAACGCAGCGTGGCGTTCCCGCTGCGCGAAGGCACCCGTCGGCTGGGGACGCTGCTGGTCGGGGCCGACACCTCCGAGGCGAGCTTGCGCCGCCTCCAAGAGCGCGTTGTGCCGGCGCTCGAGGCGCTGCTCAGCGCGGCGCTCGAGCGCGAGTCGCTGCTGGGCGGGGTGGTCGAGACGGCGTCGCTGCGCCGGGCCGATGTGGTCAAGACGGCGCTGCTGCGCGCGGTCTCCCACGATCTGCGCTCACCGCTGACGGCGATCTCGGCGGCGGGCGAGGCGGTTGGATCCGCCTCGCTGTCGGAGGATGAGCGCAGGGAGATGGCCGCGGTGATCGGAGAGGAGACCCGGCGACTGTCGCGGCTGGTCGACAACCTGCTCGATCTCTCGCGCCTGGAGGCGGGCGCGGCCGAGCCACGGCGCGAGTGGATATCGGTCGAGGAGGTGATCGACTCCGCTCTGGAGGATCTGGCCCCCGCGGCCGATGACTTTGCGCTGTCGATCGACCGCGATCTGCCGCTCGTGCGGGCCGATTCGGCCCAGCTGGAGCGCGCGTTCGCAAACGTGCTCGAGAACGCCAGGCGGCACTCCGGCGGACATCCGGTATCGGTCAGGGCACGGGCGGTGCGTCCGCTGGCGGGCGAGGGTGGGAGGCTGATCGTACGTATCGTCGATCGCGGTCCGGGGATTCCGTCAGCGCAGCTCGAGCGCGTATTCGAGCCGTTCTACCGAGCGGGCACCGCTCAGACAGGCCATCGCGGTTCGGGCTTGGGACTGGCGATCGCACGTGGATTTACCGAGGCCAACGGCGGCACACTGCACGTCGAGTCGCTGCCCGAGCAGGGAGCGACGTTCGTGTTCGAGCTGCCGCTGGAGGCGGGAACAAGCGTGGGAGGGGATCAGCCGGCCGGGATCGGCGAAGTGAGCGCGGGCGATGGGAGCTGAGGCGCCGCGGATCTTGGTGGTCGACGATGAGCCGCAGATCGTCCGCGCGCTGAAAGTGGTGCTACGCGAGGCGGGCTTTCAGGCCGTTGCCGCCGAAACGGCCTCGCAGGCGCTGGATCTGGCGGCGGTGCACCCGCCCGCCGCGGCGATCGTCGACCTGGTGCTGCCCGACGGCGACGGCGTGGAGGTGACGCGCAGACTGCGCGAATGGAGCGAGATCCCGATCCTCGTGCTCTCGGCGGTGGGCGAGGAGGACCAGAAGGTGCGCGCGCTCGAAGCGGGCGCGGACGACTACATCACCAAGCCGTTCGGCACGCGCGAGCTGGTGGCGCGCCTGCAGGCCGCGCTGCGCCGCACCGTGCCCGCCGAGGACGAGCCGGCGATCGCGGTGGGGGGCCTGGAGATCGACCTCGCCGCGCGGGCCGTGCGCCGCGATGGGGAGCCGATCCATCTGACCCCGATCGAGTTCGAGCTGCTGCGCGTGCTCGTGCGCAACCGCGGGCGGCTGATGACGCACAGGGCGCTGCTGAAGGAGGTCTGGGGGCCGGAATACGTCGATGACATCCAGCCGTTGCGTACTCACATCGCCAGGCTCCGAGCGAAGATCGAGCCCGCGGACGCTACCGGGGCCGGCGGGCGTCGTTACGTCGTGACTGATCCCGGGGTCGGCTACCGCTTCGCCGGGTGACCGCGGCGAGCTCGAGTATCGCGCCTGTTGCGGCTTCTCCGCAGTAAAGACTGGGCGGGTTACCGATTACCCGGATTTTCTGTGGCTATAGGGTCGCTGCATGCGCTGGACCCGCCAAAGCCGACCGTCACGAAATCGTTATGCGCGAGCCGGGATTCGTTATGCGGCCGTGACGTGTGCGCGTTCATATTGGTCGTCATGGACGTCGTAGCCATAGTCATCGGGATCGCGATGTTCGCGATTTTGCTCGCGATCGTCGAGGGGATCGATCGGATATGAGCATCGAGTTGCCCCTCGGCGCTTTCATTGCCCACATGAGCGGCGCTGACTTCTTCGGTCTGGTCGTGTCGGTCCTGATCATCGGGTATCTCTTCTACGCGCTGATCCGCGGAGAGAAGCTGTAGCGCGATGACGTTCGCCGGCTGGCTGACGATCGTCCTCTTCGCGGTCATCCTGACCGCGCTCGCCTTTCCGCTGGGGCAGTACATGGCGAAGGTGTACACCGGCGGGCGCGTCTTTCTCTCGCCCATATTCTCCGGACCCGAGCGGTTTCTGTACGGCCTGCTGCGGGTCGACCACGAGCGCGAGCAGGACTGGAAGCAGTACGCGAAAAGCCTGATCATCTTCTCGCTCGCGGGCTGGATCTTCCTGTACATAGTCCTGCGCACGCAGGACGCCCCCTGGGTGCCCCACGCGCTCAACCCGCTCGGCTACCACTCAGGCTCGTGGAACGTGACGTTCAACACGGTCTCCTCGTTCATGACGAACACCAACTGGCAGTACTACTCGGGCGAGACGACGATGAGCTACTTCAGCCAGATGCTCGGCTTGACCGTGCAGAACTGGCTGTCGGCGGGCGTCGGGATCGTCGTGGCTGTCGCGCTGGTGCGGGGGATCATCGGGCGCACCGGCAAGTCGATCGGCAACTTCTGGCAGGACCTGGTGCGCACGGTCCTGTACGTGCTCACCCCGCTGTCGGTGATCGCCGCGCTCGTGCTGGTCTCCCAGGGGGCGATCGCGAACCTCGCCAACTATCTGACCGTCCACACGATCACCGGCCTGGAACAGAAGATCGCGATGGGGCCGGTCGCCTCCCAGGAGGCGATCAAGATGCTCGGCACCAACGGCGGCGGGTTCTTCAACACCAACTCCGCTCACCCGTTCGAGAACCCGACGGCGTTCACGAACTTCTTCGAGATGCTGATCGTGCTGATGATTCCCGCAGCGCTGATCTTCATGTACGGGCGGATGACCGGCAACCGCCGCCAGGGGTATGCGATCTACGGGACCGTGATGCTGATGTTCCTCGGCGCCGTCGTCGTCGCCTACATCGCCGAGGCACACGGCTCGCCCGCGCAGCACGCGGCCGGCCTGCATACGGGGGTGATCAACGGCTCCACCGGCGGCAACATGGAAGGCAAGGAGCAGCGCTTCGGGATCGCCGGCTCGGCGCTGTTCGACGTCGTCACGACCGTCACCTCCTGCGGTGCGGTCAACAGCGCGATCGAGTCGTTCACCGGCATCGGCGGGGCCGTTCCCTTCGCCAACCTGTCCGCCAGCGAGGTGATCTTCGGTGGCGTGGGCACGGGGCTGTACTCGATCCTGCTGTACGTCCTGCTGGCCGTGTTCATCGGTGGCCTGATGGTCGGGCGCACGCCGGAGTGGCTGGGCAAGAAGCTCGAGGCGCGCGAGATCAAGCTCGCCGGCCTCGGCATCCTGATCACGCCGCTGGCCGCTCTGTTCTGCACAGCGCTTGCGACCGCCAGCAAAGAAGGGCGCGCGTCGATTTCCTCAGTGGCGCTCTCTAAGGCGGGCGCGAACACCCCGCAGGGCTTCTCCGAGACCTTCTACGCCTACCTGTCTCAGGCGAACAACAACGGCTCCGCTTTCGCCGGCTACACCGGCTACATCCAGCCGAACGCCGGCAACCTCGGCGCCCACGGCGTCACGTTCGCCGACCTGCTCGGCGGCTTCGACATGATCTTCGCCCGCTACGCCCCGATCCTGTTTGCGCTCGCCGTCGCCGGCGCGCTGGCGGGCAAGCGCGTCACGCCCGCGGGCCTCGGCACGATGCGCACCGACAACGGCACTTTCGTGGTGCTGCTGATCGGCGTGATCATCCTCGTCGGCGCGCTCACCTTCTTCCCCGCCCTGCTGCTCGGACCGATCGTCCAGGGCCTAACCGGACACCTGTACTGACATGAAACCCTGGCTCCGCGACGCGATCACCTCGATCATCGGGATCATCGTCTTCACGATCCTGCTCGGGCTCGTCTACCCGCTGTTCATCACCGGTGTCAGCCAGGTCGTCTTCCCGGGCAACGCCAACGGGCAGCGCGTCTACGTCGACGGCAAGCTCGTCGGGTCGAAGATCATAGGCCAGAGCTTTGGGACGCCGGTGCTCGGTAAGAACGGCAAGCCTGAAGAAAAGGAACACGTGGAGGTGACCACACCGGACCCACGCTACTTCCAGACGCGCCCTTCGGCCACCGAAGGCATACCGGACAACGCCGCCGCGAGCACCTTCTCCAACAAAGGGCCCAACAGCGTGAAGACCAAGGAAGCAGACGAAGAAAACATCAAGGCCTATGTCGAACTGAACAAGAACCAGACCACCAAAGCCGAATACGACCCCGGTCTGAGCGCGGCGAAAATCCCGGTCGACGCGGTCAACACCTCGGCCTCGGGCGTCGACCCCGAAATCTCACCCGCCAACGCCTGGATCCAGGCTCACCGCGTCGCGGCTGTGCGCCACCTCTCGCTGGCGAGCGTCGACGGCCTGATCGCCAAGTACACCTCCGGTCGCGGGCTGGGCTTCTCCGGTGAGGAAGGCGTCAACGTGCTCGAGCTCAACCTTGCGCTCGATCGACTCTCAGGAGGGGCCAGCAGCTGATGTCCTCCGTTCCGGCCACCCACGAGCGCCAGGCGATCTCGCTGTTCCAGCGTGACATCGTCCGCCGCGCGCTGATCGACAGCTTCAAGAAGCTCGACCCGCGCGTGCAGATCCGCAACCCGGTGATGTTCGTCGTGGAGATCGGCTCCGTCATCACGACCGTCACGTGGCTGATCCAGGTGTTCGGCGGCAAGCCGCTCGGCGGCGGCCACGAGCCCGCCTGGTACACGTTCACTATCGCGATCTGGTTGTGGCTGACAGTTGTGTTCGCGAACATGGCCGAGGCGTTCGCCGAGGGCCGCGGGCGCGCCCAGGCCGACACGCTGCGCTCGATGCGCAAGGAGACGGTCGCGAAGATGCGCGACGGCTCCACCAAGGCAGCCGCCGAGCTCACCCGCGGTGACGTCGTGGTCGTACCGGCGGGTGAGTTGATCCCCGGCGACGGCACCGTGATCGAGGGCATCGCGACCGTGGACGAGTCGGCGATCACCGGAGAGTCCGCGCCGGTGATCCGCGAGTCCGGCGGGGACCGCAGCGCGGTCACGGGCGGTACGCGCGTGACCTCCGATGAGATCGTCGTGGAAATCACCCAGGAGCCGGGCAAATCCTTTCTCGACCGCATGATCGCGCTCGTCGAGGGCGCCGAGCGGCGCAAGACGCCGAACGAGATCGCCTTGAACATTCTGCTCGCCGCGCTGACCCTGATCTTCATGATCGTTGTCGCCACGCTGCGTCCGTTCGGCCTGTTCGCGGGCACGCCGATCTCTGAGACGACTTTGATCGCGCTACTCGTCGCGCTGATCCCGACGACGATCGGGGCGCTGCTGTCGGCGATCGGGATCGCCGGCATGGACCGGCTCGTGCGCCGCAACGTGCTTGCCCTGTCCGGGCGCGCGGTCGAGGCGTCCGGCGATGTGGACGTGCTGCTGCTCGACAAGACCGGAACGATCACGATCGGCAACCGCCTGGCCTCCGAGTTCGTCCCGATGCCGGGCGTGCCCGAGTCCGAGCTGGCCGAGGTCGCGCAGCTGGCCTCGCTCGCCGACGAGACGCCCGAGGGACGCTCGATCGTCGTGCTGGCCAAGCAGTACGGCCTGCGCGAGCACGACATGGCTTCGATGCAGGCCGAGTTCGTGCCGTTCACCGCGCAGACGCGGATGAGCGGCGTCGACATCGATGGCCGGCGGCTGCGCAAGGGCGCCGGCGATTCGATCGTCGAGCTCGTCAAGAGCGAAGGGGGGTCGCCGCCGCCCGAGCTGCAGGTCCAGCTCGACCGCATCGGCCGCGAGGGCGGTACGCCGTTGGCCGTTTCGCGTGATAACCAGGTACTCGGCGTGGTCTACCTGAAGGACACGATCAAGGAGGGGATGAAGGCACGCTTCGACCAGCTGCGCGCGATGGGCATCAAGACGGTGATGGTGACCGGCGACAACCGCCTGACCGCGGCGAAGATCGCCGAGGAGTCCGGCGTCGACGACTTCCTCGCCGAAGCCACCCCCGAGCGCAAGCTCGCGCTGATCCGCGAGCAGCAGGAGGATGGGCGGCTGGTGGCGATGACGGGCGATGGCACCAACGACGCGCCCGCGCTGGCACAGGCCGATGTCGGCGTGGCGATGAACACCGGCACGCAGGCCGCGCGCGAGGCGGGGAACATGGTCGACCTCGATTCCAACCCGACGAAGCTGATCGAGATCGTCGAGGTCGGCAAGCAGCTGCTGATTACCCGCGGGGCGCTGACGACCTTCTCGATCGCCAATGACGTCGCCAAGTACTTCGCGATCCTGCCGGCTGTGTTCGTCGGCACGTATGCGACAGGAATAGGATCCCACCCACCCAAGGGTCCCCTGCACGTGCTGAACATCATGGGTCTCGGCACCCCGCAGTCGGCGATCGTCTCCGCGATCATCTTCAACGCGATCGTGATCCCTTTGCTGATCCCGCTGTCGCTGCGGGGCGTGCGCTACCGGCCGATCGGCGCCAGCGCGCTGCTGCGGCGCAACCTCTGGATCTACGGCCTCGGCGGCATAATCGCGCCGTTTATCGGCATCAAGCTGATCGATTTGATCGTGCACAACCTGCTGGGGGGCTAGCGCTCTTCGGGCGGTCCGGGTGCTCCCACCTGGTGACGTGGGCGACAATGCCCGCATGGCATCACCAGATCGCGGGCATCTGAAGGTCTTCATCGGCATGGCGCCGGGTGTGGGGAAGACCTACCGGATGCTGCAGGAGGGCGTGAGCGAGGCCGACAGCGGTCGCGACGTGGTGGTCGGCTACCTGGAGTCGCACGGGCGTGCTGAGACGGTGGCGCAGGCCGAGGGCCTCGAGCTCCTCCCGCGCCGCCACCTGACATACCGCGGCACGCCGCTGGAGGAGATGGATCTGCCGGCGGTGCTCGCGCGCAAACCCGAGCTGTGCCTGATTGACGAGCTTGCGCATACGAACGCGCCGGGGGTCGAGCACGAGAAGCGGTATGAGGATGTGCGCGATGTGTTGGAGGCGGGGATCGACGTGTTCTCGACCGTCAACGTTCAGCATCTCGAGTCGCTCAACGACCAGATCACGCAGCTGACGGGGTCGCGCACGCGGGAGACGATTCCCGACGAGGTGCTGTCGATGGCCGATGAGGTCGTGCTGATCGACCTCACGCCGGAGGCGCTGATCGCGCGGTTGAAAGCGGGGAAGGTGTATCGGCCTGAGCGGGTGCAGGCGGCGCTGAACAACTTCTTCAAGATCGAGAACCTCGCCGCGCTGCGTGAGACGGCGCTGCGGCAGGTGGCGGAGGATGTCGAGGTCAAGCGGCTCGTGCGGGAGCCGGCGCCGCTCGTGCGTCGCGACGAGGAGGGTCTGCGCGCGCCGCCGCAGGCTGGGCCCCAGGCGATCGCCGAGCGGCTGCTGGCGCTGGCATCGCTCGAGCCCCAGTCCGAGCGCGTGGTGCGGCGCGCGTGGCGCTCGGCTCAGCGACTGGACGGGGAGCTCGACGTGCTGGTAGTGCGCCCTCCCGGACGTCCGCCCAGTCCGGAGGACCGTGAGCAACTGGAGGCGCTGCGGCGCCTGACCGCGATGCTCGGCGCGCGGCTGCACGTCGAGGAGGGCGACGACGTCGCCGCGGTCGCGATCCGCCTCGCGCGCTCGCTCGGCAGCACCTACGTGCTGCTCGGCACGCCCTCGGCGCCGAAGGGGCTGCGTCGCTTCGGCTCGGCGAGCTCCGACCGCGCGCTGCCGATGCGCCTGCTGCGCGGGCTGCCGGGGGTAGACATCCGCATCATCGCCGACCCCAAACTGCGCGGCGAGCCGAGCGAGGAGGAGCCGCTCGAGGCCGAGGACATGCGTTCGGCAGAAGGGCCTCGCTAGGAGCCGATCTACTAAAGAACGTATAAAAGGAGTCGTATCGGCCGCCGATCGAGCAGGGGATGGGTCGTTGGACGCGAAGTCAGTCGTGGCTGCGGCTGGCCGCATAAGCCAGCCTGAAGAATCACCGCCATCACGCAACCTTCCGTCCCAGGGGCTGTTCAGATGAACATGCGCGCACTTCGCCGACTACTCCGACTACTGCTTCCCATGCCGATCCTGCTCGCGTTGGCGGCCGGCCTATCGGCCGGCTCGCCGGTTGTATCGAGCGCGGCCGGCAAGGCGCGGCGGTACCCCACGGCGCATGCCGCCAGTAGCTTCCTGACGGGCGTCGGGGATGAGCACGCAGAGATGTTCGGCAATCCGCTATGGCAGCGGTTGCATACGAGGATCGTCCGTTATATAGCTCCCTATGACGCGGCTGTGCGGGGAGATTCACTGGCCAAGGCGCGCGCGTGGATCAGCGCTGCCGAAGCCCAGCACCAGCAGATCCTCGTTGCCTTCTACCACTCCGAGCACACCCCCACGAATATGCCGAGCGTCGCCGTCTACCAGCACGACGTGCAGAAATTCGTGAAGCTCTTCCCCCACGTCAGGCAGTACCAGGCGTGGGACGAGGCCAACCGTGGCAACGAACCCGGCGCGTTCTCGAGTCCCTCGGGGGTGGTCGACGCCGAGTATTACCAGGCGCTAAAACGTGCGTGCAAGGGCTGCACGGTCATCGGGCTGGACATCCTCGACCAAGCGAACATCGGTTCGACCCTTAGCTACATCTCCGAATTCAAGCACGAGGTCGGCCACCTGGAGACGAACATGCCGACGATCTGGGGCCTGCACGACTACTCGGACGTCAACCGCCTGGAAAGCTGGCGCACACACGACATCGTAGGAGCGCTTGGCGGTCAGGTGTGGCTCACCGAGACTGGCGGGATCGTGCAGTTCGGTGGCGCCTTCCCGAACAGGAACGGCTCGGGTCTGACGCGGGCGGCCAGGGTGCTCAAATACATGTTCGCCGTGGCCGGCTCGCAGTCGCAGATCAAGCGCCTCTACATCTACGACTGGACCGGAGGCAACAGCAGGACACGCTTCGATGCGGGCCTGACCAACGACCGTGAACAGCCGCGGGCCGGCTACATAGTCGTGTGCAAGGCGCTGCACGCGGCGAAATGCAACGCCAGGGTGGCTAGGAACTAGCTGCTCATAGCCGGCTGCGAGCCCGTCTCCACGCGCGCCGTGCGCCGCTGACGCGGCGCGTCCTGCACGTTTCGCAGCAGCGCCATCGCCAGCAGCGCGAGCAGGCCGACGGCGGCGGCGATCGGGGCCAGCGTCCTCAGCGGATATCTGCTGCCTGAATGCAGCTCCAGGTTGAAAGCGGTGTGGTCGCCGGCTCTGTAGATGCTTTGCAGGCCGGCGTGGTCGATCCCCAGCAGCGTGGGCGCGAGCGCTGCGAACAGGCCCCAGGCCAGCAGCGCGAGCACGCCCCCACCCAGCTGCCCGGCCGTCAGGCGCAGTCGCGGCGTGGCCCAGGCCGCGACTCCCACGGCGCCACCGGCAGCCAGGAAGAACGGCCAGATCCCGCCCCAACCGCGCCCCAGCCCGTAGGCCGAGGCGATCGTGGGCTGGAAGAGGCCTTTGGACAAGTAGCGCACCCAGACGACCGTCTCAGTCTCGTAGCCGACGAGCGGGTGGGTGATCGTTGCGATCGCAGTCGTCGTGATCGAGACCCCCGCCAGGGCGATCGTCGAGCCGGGGTAGCGCTTGAAGGCGATCCCGAGCGGGACCGCGAGGAACGGCAGCATCGTGGTCAGGAAACGCGGCCCCATGAAGCCGCCGCCGAAGGGTAGGTAGTAGCCGGAGTTGTAGCCGACGTAACACAGGCAGATACCGCCGATCGTCAATGCCTCGGCACGTTTGCCACGGCGGTAGAGCAGCATCGTGCCCAGCGCGCCCATCAGCAGCACCGGCGAGAGCGTGAGCAGGCCGCGCGAGTCCAGCAGCAGCGTCGAGAGCACCTTCAGGCTGGGCACGCCGATCCCAAAGAAGCCTTTCTGCTGACGCGGCACATCGGAGTAGGCGAGATGCGTCCAGGAGTGGAATGCGTAGTGGTTGTAGAGCAGCAGCGGCACGATCCCGACGATGCCGCCCGCGATGTAGGCGCCCGCGCGTTGGACGACCAGCAGCGGTGTGAAGCTGTCACGACGCGAGAGCAGGTACAGCCCGAGGACCAAGGACACAAAGAACAACGGGTACTCCGACGCCACGGCGTAGCCCATCGCCAGCCCGGCTAGGCCCAGCAGCATCGGGCTCGGGGGCCCGTCGCGCTCGCGCAGCATCAGCGCGAACGCGCCGAAGCCGAGGAACGCGGTGAACACGTGGCTGAACAGCAGCGTCGAGAGCGGAAGCACCATCGTGCCAAGGCCGAGCGTGACAGCCGTCGCAGCGCCGTAGCCGGGCTGGAAGCGCTCGGCCATGCGCCATACGAGCAGCAGCAGGAGCAGGCCCGGCAGCACGTTTCCCCACAGGCCGATCAGGTAGATCATCTCGTCGCCCGCGTGATCCGGCTGCGCTACATGCGAGTCCGTCCAGGATTCGGCACCCACCAGGTTCAGCGTGTCGTAGAAGGGCAGCGCGAACAGCGCCAGGCCGGGCGCACGGGCGGAGTACGTGTGGCCTTTGTATTCAACCTTGTCGCCGGTGTTGGCGGCGTAGGCGTCAATCGTCGTGCCGTCGTTGTTCAGCGACCGGATCAGGTCGTAGTGGGATGTCTGGTTCCAGGAGAAGCTCTGGATCAGGGTCGCGTAAGCCACCCCGACGAGCAAGATCGCCGCCAACGCCAGGCGTTTCTTGGTGAGCGTCGCAGCGCCGCTGGTTCTCGTGCGCACGCTGGGACGCCCCGCGGTCGGCGAGGCGAGCGAGTTGCCACCCTCATCAGATCCCGCGGTGCTCATCAGTCGGAGCCGTGCAGCGCGCTCGGTCCCGGGCCGATCTCATAGATCACGACCGAGCCGACCCGGTGGCGCGTGATTCCCAGTCTCGCGATCGGCTTGGCGGCGGCTTCGACGGGGTTGGGGGGCTCGGGGATCACGTAGCCCTGCTCGCCCGGGAGCGCCAGTGGTTTCGTGTGCAGCACGACCGTGCGGATGTGGTAATGCCGCAGCTTCTCCACGCTCGCACGGTCGGGGAAGCCCCGCATGCCCCCGCGTAGGTCATCCACGCCGGGCATGTCGAAGGTGCTGTTGCCCACAGGGATCTTGTAGAAGCCGTCGGTCGAGAAGTACTGCCAGATACGGTCATAGGCGCCGTCAGTGGGAAGGTCGAGAAGCGGCCCAGGCAGTCCCCTCTCCGCACGGGCAGGCTGCGGCACGACCGGGTGGCCGAGGTGCCCCGCGCCTTCCCCGACGACGCCGAGGATCAGGACGACGCCGAGCAGCGCCGACAGGCTGAGGAGCCGGGGCGAGGTCACTTGGCGGGAAGAAATTGTCGCGCTCGCCTGCTCATGCCCATCCGCGTTGGTCCTCGCGGTGCGGGCCGCATCCCGTGGCCTTGACTCACCTACCTCCCACGCCCGCACGCGCAGCACGAGCCATTGCGCGCCCGCGGCGGCGAGCAGCGCATAGAACAGCGTCGCGAGCGTGAAGACCCTGCCGGGCACGCGTACGCCGTTCCAGCCCGGGGCGTAGTCGTACAGCAGCCGGTAGGGATAGCCCGCTCCGGCCAGGCCGAGGCCCATCGCGAGCACCGAGCACACGACGATGCCGAGGAGTAGCCCGAGGCGCAAGCGGCGCTTATAGAGCGGGACACACAGGCCGAGGATCGCCAGCGCGAGGATCAGGCCGCCGGGGAAGAAGACGTCCTCGTTCTTGGAGTGCACTTTGGCGCGCATCCCCGAAGTGACGCCGCCCCACACGCGGTTCTCCGAGGAGGCGGACAGCAGGGCGGCGGGTCTCGAGGAGTAGGTTTCCACTTCCTTGAGTGTGCGCTTGGCGGTCGGGTACTCCTGCGCCACCTTCAGGTATGGGCGTGCCTGGTAGACGGTGACGATTCCGAAGACGGCGATCCCGATGCAGGTCACGGCGAGCAGGTGACGCGGCAGTAGCGGTCGGCCCAACACGGAGAACGGGCGAGCTCCGGCCGGGGGGCTTTGCGTGGCGGTCTCCCCGTGTGGATTGGGCTCCTGGGTCGCATCCTGGGTCGAAGGGTCCTGACGCAACCAGTCCGCGCGGCCGCGCCAGGAGTGCCACAGCACGAGCAGCGCGAGGACCAGGAGCAGGTAGGCGAACTGCAGGCCGAGCGTGAAGCCGAGACTGACCTGCCAGGCGGCGACGAGCCAGCCGGCGAGCACGCGTCCGCGTGAGGAGCGTCGGTAGCCGCGCAGGAGCAGGAAGAGAGCGAGCGGGATGCCGCCGGATGAGATCACGTGCAGGTGGCCGGCCTCGGTCACGCGGTAGGGGGCGTAGGCGAGCGCGACACCCGCGACCGCGCCGCCGATTCGGCCCAGACCGAGCTCGCGCGCGAGCAGGTAGGCGCCGACGAAGCACAGCGACCAAGCCCACAGGAATAGCAGGTTGTAGCGGACGAGCGCGGCAACGGTGCCCGAGCCGAAGAAGCCCGTGGGACCGTAACCGAGCAGCGAGTCGGAGAAGGCGAGGCTGAGCGGGTGGGGGTAGAAGGCGTTGGAGTCGAACAGGTGCAGTGGGTCGTGCAGCATCGCGTGCCCGACCCAGGCGATCTCCCAGGCGGTGCGTACCGGGTCGCCGAGGTCGGGAGCGATGCGGCTCGGCAGGTGCAGGACGAGCGGCCAGCTCGTGAGCACCGCCAGCGCGACGCCGGTCAGGACGACCCACAGGAGCTCTGGGCGCCCTAGTGCGGGGGAGGGCGCCCAGCGGCGCGCGCGCGCGGATGCCGCCGCCCCATGGTTCTGCCGGACGCTGCTGATGTCTGGCGGGGGAGGCTGTGTCGTGGTCGGGAGAGGAGCGCTCGTCATGCGCTGGGTGTCTGGGCCATGCGGATCGGGGCAGCATACGGGAGCCGCCCGCTTGTGTGCCCCGGTGAGAGATGTCCTTTGCGGAGCATGCGGAGCCCATGGTTGCGCCATTCGGAGGTACCGATTTGCGTCACACTGGACGGCATGAGGGTCTTGGTGGTCGGAGCCGGTGGCGTGGGGGCTGCATTCGCCGTGATCGCTCAGCACCGCGAGACTTTCGAGCGGGTGGCCGGCAGGGCTCCCATCGCATTCCACAGTCAGCCATCGAGAAGACGAGCCTTCAGTGTCCGGTGATCTCCAGGAGCAGGCCAAACGGCACCTGTGGATGCACTTCACGCGGATGGGCTCATTCGTCGACGCGGAGATCCCGGTGATCGTGCGTGGGGATGGGTGCTACGTGTACGACGAACACGGCAAGCGCTATCTCGACGGACTGTCGGCGCTCTACTGCGTGAACGTCGGGCACGGACGCGCCGAGCTCGCCGAGGCGGGAGCGCGGCAGGCCATGGAGCTCGGCTTCTACACCAACTGGAGCTACGCCCACCCGCGCTCGATCGAGCTTGCCACGCGCATCGCCGCGCTCGCCCCGGGGAACCTCAACCGTGTGTTCTTCACCTCCGGTGGCTCGGAGGCGGTGGAGTCGGCGTGGAAGCTTGCCAAGGCCTACCACCAGGCGCGTGGTGAGCCCAGGCGCCACAAGATCGTCTCCCGCTATCTCGCCTACCACGGCACCTCCATGGGAGCGCTGACAGCCACCGGCATACCCGCGCTGCGCGAACCGTTCGAGCCGCTCACGCCGGGCGGGCACCACGCGCCCAACACGAACTCCTACCGCTGGCAGGAGGACCGCGATCGGCTGTGGGCGGCGGACGCGATCGAGGAGGCGATCCTGTTCGAGGGGCCTGCCACCGTCGCCGCCGTGATCCTCGAGCCGGTGCAGAATAGCGGCGGCTGCTTCGTGCCCCAGGACGGTTACTTCCAGCGCGTGCGCGAGATCTGCGACCGCCACGGGGTGCTGCTGATCTCCGACGAGGTCATCTGCTCGTGGGGGCGGCTCGGCCACATGTTCGGGTGCGAGCGCTACGACTACCTCCCCGACATGATCACCACGGCCAAGGGCATCACCTCCGCCTACGCTCCGATGGGCGCCGTGATCACCGGCGATCACATCGCCGAGCCGTTCCTGCATGGCAAGGCGATCTTCAACCACGGCTTCACCTTCGGCGGGCACCCGGTCGCGTGTGCGGTCGCGCTGGCGAACATCGACGTGATCGAGCGCGAGAGCCTGTGCGAGCACGTGCTCGAGAACGAGGGCCGCCTGCGCACGATGCTCGAGAGCCTGCGCGATCTGCCGATAGTGGGGGATGTGCGCGGTGCCGGCTACTTCTATGCGATCGAGCTCGTCAAGGATCAGCAGACCAAAGAGAAGTTCAGCCACGAGGAGTCAGAGCTTCTCCTACGCGGCTTCCTCGCCGGTGAGCTCTACCGCCACGGCCTGATCTGCCGGACCGACGATCGCGGCGATCCGATCGTCCAGCTCTCGCCGCCGCTGATTTCAGGCGTTGAGCAGTTCGAGGAGATCGAGGCGATCCTGCGCCCCGTGCTGGGCGAGGCGGGGGAGCGGATCACGAAAGATGGTCTGCGAGCGCTGCGTGGCCGAGAGCTCGCATGATGAAAATTGGCGTTCCGACCGAGATCAAGGCCGACGAGTACCGCGTGGCGATCACCCCGGCGGGGGTGCGTGAGCTGAGCGCGCGCGGGCACGAGGTGCTGTTGCAGGCTGGCGCGGGGTTGGGCAGCGCGTTCGACGACGCCCACTTCACAGCCCAGGGCGCGCGGATCGTGGCGGACGCCGAGGCGGTGTTCGGCCAGGCCGAGCTCGTGCTCAAGGTGAAGGAGCCGCAGGCCTCCGAGGTCGCGATGCTGCGGGAGGGACAGACGTTGTTCGCCTACCTGCACCTGGCGGCCGAGCCGGAGCTCGCGCGGGGTTTGCTCCAGTCCGGCGCGACGTGCATCGCCTATGAGACGGTCGAAGACTCGAGCGGACGACTGCCGCTGCTGGCGCCGATGAGCGAGGTGGCGGGCAAGATCGCCACGCAGGCGGGCGCGTTCATGCTCGAGAAGCCGCTCGGCGGCCGCGGCATCCTGCTGGGCGGGGTGCCAGGCGTGGCGGCCGCGACGGTGCTCGTGATCGGTGGCGGGGTGGTGGGGATGAACGCGGCGTTCATCGCGATCGGGATGCAGGCCGACGTGTTCGTGTTCGACCGCTCGATCGACCGCCTGCGCGAGTTGGAAGTCGCCTTTGGCGGACGCGCCTCGACCGTGTACTCCTCGACGCTGGCTGTGGAGGAGATGCTGCCGCGCGCCGACCTCGTGATCGGCGCGGTGCTGATCCACGGTGGGCGCGCGCCGCACGTGGTCACGCGCGCGCAACTCGGCTTGATGAAGCGCCACGCGGTGCTCGTCGACGTCTCGATCGACCAGGGCGGGTGCTTTGAGACCTCCCATCCCACGACTCACTCCGATCCCACGTTCGAGGTAGAGGGGATCACGCATTACTGCGTGACGAACATGCCGGGGGCGGTGCCGATCACTTCGACCTACGCGCTTACCAACGCGACGCTGCCGTATGTGCTGGCGCTGGCCAAGCACGGGGTGGATGGTGCGCTGGAGCATGACCCCGGTCTGTGCATGGGGCTGAACGCGCGTGCTGGCGAGATCACCCATCCGGCGGTGATCGAGGCGCTCGCTGGGATTGAGGCCGAGGAGGCCGCGGGCTCGCCCGACGGCGCGGGGCCGTCACGGCTGACGCAGGCCGGACGTACGATGACCTGAACGGGAGGACGCGCAGGCGATCACGTGGGCGAACGCCACGCGCAACGGTCTGGCCTCGTCGGTGTGGACACGCGATGTGGGCCGCGCCCTGTGCGTGTCGAAGGCGCTGCGCTTCGGCTGCGTGTGGATCAACGACCACATCCCGCTCGTCTCAGAGATGCCGTACGGCGGCTTCAAGGAGTCCGGGTACGGCAAGGATCTGAGCAACCACGGTGTCGAGGACTACACCGTGGTTAAGCATGTGATGGCAAATCTGCAGTAGACAGGCGGCCTTCCTGCTACGGTGGCCCTACCGGGCGGCGACGTCGCCCGCGAGGTTCTTTGTCTTTGTTGGCGCTTCTAGTTGCGCGGATGGGGTCAGTCGAATCTCCATCTGCAGCGGCGGCCTGAAGGTCGCCAGAAGGAGCAACACCAACATGCAACATGCAACATTCGCCGACCTCGGCGTGTCCGAGGTCGTCGCCAGTGAGCTTGCCAAGCGCGAGATCACCCAGCCGTTCGCAGTCCAGAAGATGGTTCTCCCCGACGTGCTCGCCGGACACGATGTGCTCGCGCAGTCCCCGACCGGGTCGGGCAAGACGCTCGCATTCGGAATCCCGATGATCGAACGCCTGCATGGCACCAACGTGCGCCCCTCGGCGCTGGTGCTGGCGCCGACACGCGAGCTGGCATCGCAGATCGTCGACGATCTGCGTGACATTGCCCATGCCCGCGCGCTCTCGATCGCGGCCGTTTACGGGGGCGCCGGCATCGTCAAGCAGGCGCGCCTCGCCGCGCGCGCCCACATCCTCGTTGCCACGCCGGGACGGCTGCTCGATCTGATCGATCGTCGCGACGTCTCGCTCGACAGCGTGAAGCTGCTCGTGCTCGACGAGGCCGACAGGATGCTCGACATGGGCTTCAAGCCCGTTGTCGACCGGATCGTGAAGATGTGCGCGCGCGAGCGCCAGACGCTGCTGTTCAGCGCCACGCTCCAGGGCGAGGTAGGCAAGGTCGCCAAGGCCTACACCACCGACCCCCGCCGCCACGAGCACGCCCACTCCGAGGAGCGCAAGGGAGACGTCGAGCACCGCTTCGTCTCGGTCTCCCACGAGGGCAAGGTTGCGCGGCTCGTGTCCGAGCTCAACGACTCCGAGCGCGGGCTCACGCTTGTGTTCGTGCGCACCAAGCGCGGCGCCGACCGGCTCGTCAAACGACTGGCTCAGAGCAACGTGCAGGCAGTCGCGATGCACGGCGACAAGTCCCAGGGTCAGCGCGAGCGTGCGCTCGCCAACTTCGAGGCGGGTGTGGTGGACACGCTCGTGGCCACAGACGTAGCCGCGCGCGGGATCGATGTGGTGGGGATCACGCACGTGATCAACTTCGATATCCCCGGTTCGCGCGAGGACTACGTGCACCGCATCGGTCGCACCGCCCGCGCGGGCGCAAGCGGCACCGGCGTCACGTTCGTCGTCCACGACCAGGCGCGCGAACTCGTGTCGATGGTCCGCGACCTCGGCCTGCACCGCGAGCTCGAGCAGGGCGGCCTGCCGAGCGACGCCACCGGCCAGCGCTCCGGCGGCTCGCAGCAGCGCACGCGCTCCTCGCGTAACCGCGGCCGCAGCGGTCCCGCGCGCAACGGCTCCGGCTCTCCCCGGACCGGCTCCGCACGCGGTTCCGGCGCCGGGAACAGAAGCGGCGCCGCGCGTACCGGCAGGCGCTAGGCGCAGGTTTCCCGAGGAGGCCGTTCGTTCGGTCTCCTCGGGTTCTTCAATCAGGTGCGCCGGCCGAGTATTTGGTGGATCGAGGTAAACCCCGTCTGGAAGCCGTGGCGCGCGGCGCGCAAGTAGAGTCGCCAGACCCGCGTCCGCTCACCGCCAGCAAGGCGCTCGGCCTCCTGGAGGTTGGCGTCCAGCCGGCTGATCCACTCGCTCAGCGTGTCAACGTAGTCTTGGCGCAGGCCCTCTACGTGTCGTGGCTCGATGCTGGCTCGCTCGAGCGCCAGGATCACGCGCGAGACATGCAGTGGGGCGGCGTCGGGGAATACATAGCGCTCGGAGAACTGGCCAGCCTCGGGGTCGCCGTGGCGTAAGCGGGCGATGCCATGGTTGAGCAGACGTCCACCGGAATCGAGCAGGCTGGCGAGTTGCTGTGCGTATACATCGATCTGCTTCGAGCCGACGTGCTCGACCATGCCGATGCTGGCGATCGCGTCGAACCGCTCGCCGGCGAGGTCGCGATAGTCGGCGACCCGAATTTCCACGCGCTTACTCAGGCCTGCCTCAGCTACACGCTTGCGCGCCAATTCGGCCTGGGCGGGAGAGAGGGTGATACCGACCGCGCGCACCCCATGCGTGGCGGCGGCGTGCAACACAAAACTGCCCCAGCCACAGCCGACGTCGAGCACCCGTTCACCCTCACCCAATCCAAGCTTTGCGCAGACCAACTCGAGCTTCGCTCGTTGGGCCTCCTCGAGCGTCGCGGCGCCGCGCGAGAACAGCGCGCAGCTATAGGTCATCGACTCGTCGAGGAACAGCGCGAAGAAGTCATTGGAGACGTCGTAGTGGTGGCGCACCGCGCGCTGGTCGCGCTCACGGCTGTGGCGTCGCCCGCGCGGGCGCAGCTCACTGGCGGGGATTCGCGGGGGACGGACCAGGCCGCAGGCCCGCAAGGCCGCCAGGGACAGGCTCAGACGCGCGGCCCGGTTGATCGCCGGTGGCTTGAACGTATCCAGCAGGTCGATCACACGGTCGAGGTCGTCCGCTTCCAACTCGCCGGTGGCATAGGCTCGTCCCAGCCCGAGCTGCCCGGGAGCGCGCAGCAGGTGCGCGACCGCGGCAGGGGAGCGGACCGTGAAGACCGGCCCGCCGGGGACGGTCGGCTCGAGCGCCGAGCCATCCCAGAAGCGCAGCGCGAAGGGGCGCTCGGGCAACGCCCATGCAAGCGCGTGGCGCAAACGCTCAGGCCGGGCGAAGGGCACCCGTCCTCCCGGGGTTGATGTGGTGGCGGCCGATCTGAAAACCATCGGCGGTGGGTGGGACGAGCGTTTGCACGTCAGTTCACAGGCTAGCGACGACCCATTTGACGACTCGCCCGCACTCGGAAGTCACTAACGTCGCGCGCGTGAGCGTTCTGCCGCCGCCCGATCGGGGTTCCGAGGCCGATTCTCCGCCGCCGCGCGATCCGCGTGCCAAGGCAGGTTCCCAGCTGCTTCCCGAGCCGGGTATCGAGGCTCGCTCCGAGGAGACCCGCTCCGAGGCGGACCTGCTGGGCGGCTATGACGTGCTACGCGTGCTTGCGCCCAACCCTGGACCGCTCACGTTGTCGGGCAGCAACACCTGGGTGGTGGGACATGGGCCCGCCTGGGTCGTCGATCCCGGCCCGTCAATCGACGTGCATATTCAGCGGCTGCTGAGCGCGATCGAGGATCGCGGTGGGCTTGGCGGCATCGTGCTCACCCACGATCACCCAGATCACGCCGAAGCCGTTGGGGTGTTGCTGGAGCACTATCCGGCGCCGGTCGCGGCCGGGCGGGGAGATGTCGACGTCACGCTCGCCGAGGATGTCCGTTTGGGTCCGTTCCACGCCGTCGCAACCCCAGGGCACGCCCCGGACCACTTCGCGCTGGTGGCGCACCGCGCCTGCTTCACCGGGGACGCCGTGCTTGGCGAGGGCAGCGTCTTCATCAGTCCCTATCCGGGTGCGATGGCCGGCTATCTGCTCGGCCTCGAGCGCCTGCGGCTGCGTCAGGACTTCGACGTCCTCTGTCCAGGACATGGCCCTCCTGTGTGGGACGCACATACTAAGCTCGAAGAGTATGCCGGGCACCGCATCGACCGCGAGAACGCTCTGATCATGGCGCTCGGCGAAGGCTGCCGCAGCGTGCGGGAGCTGCTCGATGCCGTGTGGAGGGATGTGCCCGAGGCGCTGAGCCCGCTCGCGACCGTCACGCTCGCCGCCCATCTGGACAAGCTCGACGACGAGCAGATCCTGCCCGTGGGAGTGGAGCGCCCGAAGTTCGAGGGCTTTGAGGGGTGAATGTGCCTGACTCCGCTTCGCGATCCAGAGCTGAGGCCGCGCGGACTGCCGCGACCGTTACCAGCTCGAGCGCCACGTCGCTCGATTCACCGTTTCCACCGATAGCCGACTACGGCTTCCTCGCAGATTGCCACACCGGCGCGCTCGTCGCCTCAGATGGGTCGATCGAGTGGATGTGCCTACCCCATTTCGACTCGCCATCGGTGTTCGGCGCGATACTCGACCGCGGCGCCGGCAGCTGGCGCGTCGGTCCCTATGGCCTCTATGTCCCGGCCGGCCGGCGCTACATACCTGGCACGAACATGATCGAGACGACCTGGATGACCCCGCAGGGATGGCTGCGGGTGATCGATGCGCTCACAATCGGACCCTGGCACGACAACAAGCATGGCTCGAGCCACACACGCCCGCCCACCGACAACGACGCCGAGCACCTGCTGGTGCGGGTGATCGAGTGCATTCAGGGCGAAGTCCAGGTGGAGATCGTGTGCGAGCCGATGCTCGACTACGGTTCCTCGCCGGCGCATTGGACCGTCGTTGAGTCCAGTGAGGAGGGCACATGCCTGGTGGACGCCGTGAGCGAGATGGACGCGACCGACGACGCGCCCGTCGAGGACCCGGTCGCCATCAGGCTGTTCAGCGACATCCACATGGGTATCGAGGGCAATCGCACGCACGGCCGCCACACGATGTCTGAGGGCGAGAAGCGCTTCTGTGCAATCTCCTGGACCGAGGAGCGGGGTGGCCCGCACACCGTCGAGCAAGCTGAGGAGCACCTGGAACGCACCAGTCACTTCTGGCGCACGTGGCTGGCCGAAGGCATATATCCAGACCATCCGTGGCGCTTTCACCTGCAGCGCTCGGCGCTCGTGTTGAAGGGCCTGACGTTCATGCCGACGGGCGCGCTTGTCGCGGCGCCCACGACCTCGCTGCCGGAGACGCCCGGTGGTGAACGCAACTGGGATTACCGCTTCTGCTGGATGCGCGACGCCTCATTTACGCTGTGGGGGCTGCACGCTCTCGGTCTGAACTGGGAGGCGGACGACTTCATCCAGTACCTAGCAGACATGGAGCGCAATAAGGACGGCTCGCTGCAGATCATGTACGGGATCAAGGGTCAGAAGGACCTGGAGGAGTCCACCCTCGAGCACCTCAAGGGATACGAGGGTGCGCGCCCTGTGCGCGTCGGCAACGGTGCCTACAACCAGCGCCAGAACGATGTCTTCGGGGCGGTACTCGACTCGGTGTACCTGCACTCCAAGAACCGCGACCACATACCCGAGCGTCTGTGGCCGGTGCTGATCGATCAGGTGCAGTGCACTGAAGCGGCGTGGAAAGAGCCCGATCAGGGGATCTGGGAGGCGCGCGGCGAGCCCCGCCATTATGTGTCCTCCAAGCTGATGTGCTGGGTGGCGATGGATCGCGGCGCGCGGTTGGCAGAACGGCGCGGCGATGTCGAAAACACCGAAAAGTGGCAGGCGCTCGCCGAAGAGATCCGCGAGGACATCCTCATGCGGGGCGTAGATAAGCGCGGGGTGTTCCGCCAGCACTACGACACCGACGCGCTCGACGCATCATGCCTGCTGGTGCCGCTCGTGCGCTTCCTGGGACCTGAGGACGAGCGTGTGCGTGCGACCGTGATGGCGATCCGCGACGAACTGACCGAGGGCGGCCTGGTCCTGCGCTACCGAACCGATGAGACCGACGATGGTCTGCATGGGGAGGAGGGCACGTTTCTGATCTGCTCCTTCTGGCTGGTCTCGGCGCTGTCTGAGATCGGTGAGGATCGCGAAGCCGAGCACCTGTGCGAGCGGCTGCTGTCGTATGCCTCACCGCTGGGGCTGTACGCCGAGGAGCTCGAGGCTTCGAGCGGGCGCCATCTCGGCAACTACCCGCAGGCGTTTACGCACCTCGCGCTGATCAACGCGGTCACGCACGTGATCGCCGCGCAGCAGCAGAGTTAGTAACCCTCGTCCCCTGGCAGGAGCACGCGGGCAACCTCGCCGTCGACGACCACCCGTGGCTGAACGGGCTGCACGTCGCGACCGCGGGCGTGGGCGAGCAGGGCGTCAACTGAGGAGAAGGAGCACAGCTGCTCCAGGTGCTTGATCGTGGGGAAGACGAGCACGATCTCCCCGGCGCCGTGGGCGTCGAGCGCCGCCGACGGTGTGAACCAGCCGAGGTCCACGCACTCCTCGCCGTCCACCCGTGGCTCCTGTCCAGGCGGGAGCGGGGCGAGAAAGAAGTGGGTGTCGAAGCGCGTGCGCACCTCGGCCGGGGTGATCCAGCGTGAGAACTTGACAAGCTCCTCGGGGTTGCCTAGCGTCACGCCCGCCTCCTCTCGTAGCTCGCGGATCGCGGCGGCGCGGTGGGCGCGATCACCATCGCCCTCGTGCTGATCCACGGCCCCACCCGGGAAGACCCATATCCCGCCCATGAATCTGGCCTTCTCCGTGCGCTTCACGAGCAGCACTTCGAGCGTTTGCGCCCCACCGCGTAGCACGATCACGGTCGCCGCCTGTCGCGGCGTCGTCGCCTCGCCCAGGTTGAGTCCCTGTCCGGGCTCGCTCTGCTCGCCAAGGTTGAGCTCCTGGCCGGGACCTGAGTGGCGATTGAGGTCGAGCTCCTCGCCCGGCTCGATATGGCCGTGAGGGTTGAGCTCCCGGCTGGGCTCTCCGTTGCCGCCGGGGGTCGAATCGCTCACGCCAAGCACCCTATCGCCCAGGTAGTCTTACGTGCATGAGCGCCACCCAAACCTTGCAACGCTGGATCTGCGAGTCCTGCGGGTATATCTACGACCCCGAGGAGGGCGACCCGGACGGGGGTATTCCCGTGGGGACCAGCTTCGAGGACATCCCCGACACGTGGTTCTGCCCGGTGTGTGGCGCCCGCAAGCGCGACTTCGTTCTATACGAGGATTGACCTGACCGACTGGGATGCACTGCTCGCGTTCGACGGCGAGCACGTCTGGCATCCCTACGGCGCGCTGCCCGGCGCGCTGGCACCGTTGCCGGTCGTCTCGGCCAAGGGGGTGCGTCTGAAGCTGGCCGATGGGCGCGAGTTGATCGACGGCATGTCCTCGTGGTGGTGTGCGATCCACGGGTACCGTCATCCGGAGCTGGACGGGGCGGTGTGCGAGCAGTTGGGCAAGGTGGCGCACGTGATGTTCGGCGGACTCACGCACGAGCCGGCGGTGCGTCTGGCGGAGCGGTTGGTGGAGCTGGCGCCAGACGGGTTGGAACGGGTGTTCTTTGCCGACTCCGGGTCGGTGTCGGTTGAGGTCGCGATCAAGCTGTGCCTGCAGTTTCAGCGCGCGCTCGGACGGTCTAAGCGTACGCGCCTGTTGACGATCAGGGGTGGCTACCACGGCGACACCTTCGGTGCGATGGCTGTGTGCGACCCGATCGGCGGGATGCACAGCTTGTTCGCGGACGTCCTACCCGAGCATGTATTCGCCAGGCGCCCGCCCGACGGGTTCGCCGCCGGCCTGGATGAGCGCTGGGCAGAGCACGTAGGGGAGCTCGTGACCGTGCATGCCCACGAGCTGGCCGCGGTGATCGTGGAGCCCGTCGTGCAGGGGGCGGGCGGGATGCGCTTTCATGCCCCGGAGTGCGTTGCGTTGCTGCGAAGACTGTGCGACGAGCACGACCTGTTGCTCGTGCTGGACGAGATTGCCACGGGCTTCGGGCGCACCGGTGCGATGTTCGCCAGCGAGCACGCGGACATCGCCCCGGACGTGATGTGCGTCGGTAAGGCGCTGACCGGCGGCTATATGACGCTCGCTGCCACGATGTGCACGCGCACGGTGGCCGACGCGGTCTCATCCGGCGAAGGTGGCGGGCTGATGCACGGCCCGACGTTCATGGCCAACCCACTCGCCTGCGCGGTAGCGCTAGCGTCGCTGGACCTGCTCGCCGATGGCGGCTGGCGCATGGATGTGGCACGGATCGAACGCGGCCTGCGTGAGGGTCTCGCGCCTGCCGTCAATCTGCCCGGCGTCGAAGATGTGCGCGTGCTCGGCGCGATCGGCGTGGTGCAGATGCGCGAGGAGGTCGACGTTGCGGCGGTCACGAGCGCGGTGGTCGACCACGGCGTGTGGCTGCGCCCGTTCCGCGACCTGATCTACACGATGCCCGCGTACGTGATGGATCAAGAGGATCTGGCGAGCGTGACGGCAGCGGTGGTTGATGCCGCACGGGTGGCCTCAGGAGGATGAACCCCCCTCGAGCCAGCGCCGCCAAGGGAGCCCAGCGCCGGCTCTGCTGAGGTCGGCCTGCTCGACGCTCTGGACTGGGCTCAGTCCCGCGACCTCGACTTCACCCAGGCGGGCGATCGTCTCGCGGTTGGAGTGCTCGAGCACTGACGGCTGCTCGGGCCATGGTGTGAGCACCACCGCGCGCACGTCGAGGCCTGCCGCGCAGGCGGCCTGGAGCGTGAGCAGGGTGTGATTGATCGTGCCCAAGCCCGGACGGGCGGCGATCAGCAAGGGCAGTCCAAGCGCGACTGCCAGGTCGCACACCGTGTAGTCGTCGGCGAGCGGCGCCAGTAGTCCCCCCACACCCTCGACGATCAGTGAAGTCTCCTCCTCGCCTGTCTGCCGGGCCCGTGTCACCAAGTCGAGCGGATCGATGCGCTCGCCGGCGAGCGCTGCGGCAAGATGGGGGGATACGGCGGGTCCGTAGCGCAATGGTGCGACCTCCTCAGGCGTCATGCCGGCCGCGGTGGCCAGTAGCTCGTGGTCGGGTGGCCACTCGCCTGAGGGCTCATCCAGGCCGGTGACGACGGGCTTGTGCGCCCGTACCGGCTCACCGATGGCCGTCATCGCGGCGAGCAGCGCTGCGCTCAGAATCGTCTTACCGACTCCGGTGTCAGTGCCCGTGACGAATAGACCTCGCACCACCTACCTCGGCGGGTGGTGGCTAGGCCGCGCGGGCGCTGATCACGTCGCGCTCGATGTCGAACGGAGCACTCGAGTGCCCGGAACCGGCCGCAGCCGGCGTGTCCGCCATACGCTCAGCATCGAACGGACTCGGCGATCGCGATCTGGCTGTCGCTGCCAGGCGCTTGCGCCCTGCGTCCAATTCGGCGTCGAGTTCGGCGAGAGCGACATCGGGCTCGAGGTCCCCGACGAACCGCTCGATGTTCGGGGCGACGGGCTCGGGGTCCGGCAGCTCTCGCTCGATGACGGGTCCCCCGATCGCCACCGGATCCAACCCCAGCTCGCGCGCGGCGTCCCCAAGCACGCTCGCGGCCATGCACAGGTCCGCGGCGGTGTGCGAGGCCATCGTGGCCAGGCGCAGGCGAGAGGTCCCCGTCGCCACCGTGGGGGGGCGGATCGCCTGGGCGAATACACCCCGCCCAATCGCCTCCTGACACAGGCGCATCGCGGCGCGCTCGTCGCCCACGATCAGCGGGATGATGTGCATCTCCTCCTCAGCGACCGAAAATCCCTCGGCCGCAAGCGCGCGGCGCAAGACGCGCGCGTTTGCGCGCAGCCGCTGTACGCGGTGCGGGCGCTCTTCGAGCAACTCGAGCGCGGCCAGCGCTCCGGCGATGGCGGGTGGCCCGGGGGCGGTCGAGAAGATCAGTGAGCGCGCCGTGTTGATCAGATAGCGAACCATCTCGGCATCCGCGCACACGTAAGCGCCGTAGGAGCCGAGCGCCTTGCCGAGCGTGCCCACGATCACATCGACCTCGCCCTCCAGGCCGGCCTCGGCAACGGCCCCGCGTCCACCGGGCCCGAGCGCGCCGGTGGCATGCGCCTCGTCGACCATCACACGCGCTCCATGCGCTTGGGCCAGCTCGACGATCTCCTGTAGGGGTGCGACATCGCCGTCCATCGAGAACACCGAGTCGGTGACGATCAACCGCCGGCCCTCTCCACGCCTGCGGATCGCACGCGCCGTCGCGTCGCCGTGGCGGCGCAGGCTCCAGGCGAGGTGCTCGGCGTCGAGGTGTCGGTAGACGATGACCTCGGCGCGCGAAAGACGGCAGCCATCGACGATCGAAGCGTGGTTGCGCTCGTCGGAGAAGACCGTGTCGCCACGGCCGGCGAGTGCGCCGATCACACCGATGTTCGCGAGGTAGCCCGACCCGAACAGCAGGCACGCCTCGCTGCGCTTGAACGCCGCCAGGCGCTCCTCCAGGCGGCGGTGGACGGTCATCGTCCCCGAAACCAGTCGCGACGCGCCCGCGCCCGCGCCCCAGCGCATCGCCGCCTCGGCCGCCGCCTCGCGCACGCGCGGATGGTCGGCCAGCCCCAGATAATTGTTCGAGCACAACAGCAGCACTGGCTGTCCGTTGAGCAGCACCGTCGGTCCCTGCGGCCCCGAGACCAGGCGCAGGCGGCGGCCGAGACCGAGCTGCTCCAGCTCTTCCAGGCGGGTCTCGATCTCGCTCATTCGCTTCTCCTCACCTAGCGTTCTTAGAGGGAGCTGTGTGGGCCACTAGCCGACCGGCACCTTGTTCGATGCGCCGTCGGGACGCTGGGGAACCGAACGCTTGGCTCGATAGCGCAGCTGCGTGGACGGATCCCAAAGTCGTACCTGCAGATCGACCGCGTCTGTGGGTGCGGTGTCGCGCATGAGCTCCTCGACCACGTCCGGCGTCTCCCCGGAGAGCCACCCTGAGCGGTTGTCGGGGCGGGGATTGATGCCGTTGTCGGGCTGACGCGCGACATTGAGGCCGAGCTCCTCGAACATCGCCCGATCTTGCTCGGGCTCGTTTCCCAGTGTGGTCAGGAAGTTGCCCATCATCACGCCGTTGATGCCGGCCCGAACGGCGAGCTGCTGAAGCTCGCCGAGGTTCTCGACGCGCCCGCCGCATAGCCGGAACAGGGCTTCGGGCAGGATCAAGCGAAAGATCGCGATCCACTTCACCGCCTCCCACGGATCCATGTACTCGCGGTCGCCGAACTTCGTGCCCGGACGCGGATTGAGCATGTTGATCGGCACGCTTGTCGGGTCGATCGCGGCCAGCTCGAAGGCCATCTCCACGCGCTGCTCGCGGCTCTCGCCGAGGTTGAGGATGCCGCCGACGCATGTCTCCAGGCCCGACTCGCGTACAGCTTGGATCGTGCGCAGGCGCCCCTCGTAACGCACGGTGCTCGTGACCTCGTCGTAGTAGCTGGACGCCGTCTCAACGTTGTGGTGCACGCGCTGGATGCCCGCGTCCTTGAGCGCCTGCGCGCGCCCGAGCGACATGTGGCCGACCGAGGCGCAGCGCTTGAGGTTGGTGTGCTCGGCCACCAGACGGACGCCTTCGAGGTACTTCTCGAAGTCGCGCTTTGACAGTCCCTGGCCCTGGGTGACCATGCAGAAGCGGTGCGCTCCCGCGGCTTCGGCCGCGCGCGCATGCTCGAGCACTTGCTCGGGGTCCATCATCGCGTGCAGCGGCGTCTCGGCCTCGGCGAAGCGCGATTGCGCGCAGAAGCCGCAGTCCTCGGCGCAGCCGCCGGACTTCGCGTTGACCAGCGAGCACATGTCGGTCGAGTCGGCGAAGCGCTCCACGCGTGCCTCCCACGCGCGTTGCACGAGCGCTTCGATCTGCGCGTGGTCCTCGATCTCGCCGAGGCGCAGGGCCTCCTCGCGGGTGATCAGCGGCGGCATGGATCGCAGGTTATGGAGCGTCGCGGACGGCAGAATCGCAGGCCAGGTCACGCACACCTGACCTGGAGGGTCTCTCTCCGGAGCCCTCGTCCGCGAGACGGCTGGACGCCGTCCCGGAGTGACCTATTCGTTGCGCCAGCGCGCGGGGCGTTTCTCGGCGAAAGCGCGCATCCCCTCGCGCATGTCCTGCGAAGCGAACGAAGCGCGTCGTAGCTCAATCAGCTCCGCTTCGATCTCCGCATCCAATCGACCCCGGCCATCGAGCAGAGCGGCGATCACGCGCTTGTTGCCCGTTTGCGACAGCGGCGCGTTGCCGGCAAGCTCGCTCGCGAGCTCCAGCGCGAACGTCTCCAGCGCCTCGTCGGCCGCCACGCGGTTGACCAAGCCCCAGGCGAGGGCGGTGGGCGTGTCGATGTAGCTGCCGAGCAGGAACAACTCGCGCGTGCGCGCGGCGCCGATCGCGTCGATGAAGCGGCGCAGCCCCGTATGCGAATAGACCAGCCCGAGCTTTGCCGGGGGCATGCCCAGCTTGATGGCGTCCTTCGCCACGCGCAGGTCGCAGGCCAACGCGAGCTCCAGTCCGCCTCCGATCGTGTGGCCCGGTAGCACCGCCAGTGTGGGGTAGGGGAAGGCCTCGAGCGCGTCGATCGCTTCGGTGAACGGATGCGCGACCAGCCGCTCGGCGCGCTCTTCGAACTCCTCCTCAGGTATCTCGCCGATGTCATAGCCCGCGGAGAACATCCCATGCGCGCCCGTCACCACAACGCAGCGAGCTTTGAACTCGGACCCGCCCGCCCCGGACAGCTCGGTGAGCGTGGCCGTGATCGCGTCGAGGATCGGGTGGTCGAGCGCGTTGCGCTTGTCCGGATTGGAGATCGTCAGGCGTACGACGCTCGCGGCGGGCTCGTCGATCAGCAGCTTGCCGCCGGCCAACTCGCGTGGCGAGGTATCCGCGGACACCCGCCTACTCCAGCACGACGAGCGTGTCGCCCTCGTTGACCGCCTGGCCCTCCTCGCAGCGGATCTCTGTCACCGTGCCCGAGTCCTCGGCCTCGACGGGCATCTCCATCTTCATCGACTCGAGAATCGCGACCGTGTCGCCCTCCTCGATCGTGTCACCTACAGCGCATTCGATTTTCCATACGGTCCCAGTGATGTGGGCCTCTACCTCAGCCATGTGAGCCTCCAAATGCCAATCGCCGCTGACGGTCGGGGACAATAGTCTCCACCGCCGACGCCAGGTTCATGCCGGGATATGCGGTGGACCCAATGACCTCGGACATCTTCGTCTTCGTCACCGCCCACAACGAGGCCGACCGGATCGGGACCACGTTGGCCGCGCTCGCGCTTGCTTTTCCCGGTGCGCCGGTGTGGGTAGCCGACGACGGCTCCACCGACGCCACGCCCGAGATCGCGCGCGCGGCCGGTGTGCGGGTGATCCGCAGCGAGCGGGTGATCGGCAAGGGCGCCGCTGCCACCGCGGCCGCTCGGGAAGCCCTCCGCGAGGTCTCCTCGCACGCACCCACGTACGTGGGTGCAGACGATGACAGCGAACCGATCTTCATCCTTTGCGATGGCGACCTCGCCGAGTCGGCTGGCCAGCTGGGCCAACTGGCCGACGCCATGCGACGCGGCGAGGTGGACATGGCGGTGGCGACGTTCGCCACGCGCGTCGGGGGCGGGATCGGGTTGGCGGTGGGGTTCGCACGCTGGGCGATTCGTCGGCGGTGCGGCCTGCAAACACAGGCGCCGATCTCCGGGCAGCGTGTGTTGCGCGCGCGCGTGTTAGAAGACGTCTTGCCGTTCGCCCAGGGCTTTGGCATGGAGATCGGCATGACGATCGACGCGGTGCGCGCCGGACATCGTCTCGTGGAGATCGAGCTCGATCTCTCCCATCGTGCCACCGGCCGAACGTTCGCCGGCTTCGCGCACCGCGGGCGCCAGTTGGTCGATTTCGTACGGGTGTACCTCGCACGGCGGTAGGCTCGCGGCGCGATGATCCTTGCGATCGATCAGGGAACCACCGGAACTACATGTCTGGTCTTCGACGAGCGTGCTGAGCTCGTCGGTCGCGCCTACCGTGAGTTTCGCCAGTACTTCCCGCGGCCTGGCTGGGTGGAGCACGACGCGCGCGAGATCTGGGAGGCGACGCGGGCCGTGGCGGGCGAGGCGCTGGTGGATGCCGGCGTGGGTCCCGGCGAGCTTCAGGCGGTGGGGATCGCCAACCAGCGGGAGACCGTCTGCGTCTGGGATCCGGCCAGCGGTGAGCCGTTGCACCGCGCGATCGTCTGGCAGGACCGTCGCACGGCCGCGCGCTGCGACGAGTTGCGGGCGGCGGGGCACGAGCCGCTCGTACGTGCCCGTACTGGGCTCGTGCTCGACCCGTATTTCTCCGCGACGAAGATCGAGTGGCTGCTGGAGAACGTCGAGGGTCTGCGCGAGCGGGCACGCAATGGCACGGCCGTGTTCGGGACGGTCGACTCGTGGCTGATCTACAAGCTCACCGGCGAGCACGTCACCGATCCGTCCAATGCGTCGCGCACGATGCTGTTCGACATCGCCACTGGTGGTTGGGACCCCGAGTTGCTGGACCTGTTCGGTGTGCCCGAGCGGGCGTTGCCGCGTGTTTTGGGAAGCGCGGGAGTAATGGGCGAGACGCGCCCCGAGGCGCTGCACGGCCACGCGGCTCTGGTCACGGGCGTCGCCGGCGACCAGCAGGCAGCTTTGTTCGGCCAGGCGTGTGTGGAGGAGGGTATGGGCAAGAACACCTACGGAACGGGCTCGTTCGTGCTGCTCAATACGGGCTTCACCGCACCTGAGGAGCCTCCGCCCGGACTGCTGGCCACGGTTGCGTGGGGCATCGGCGCGGAGCGGACCTATGCGCTCGAGGCGTCGATCTTCGTCACCGGCGCCGCCGTGCAGTGGTTGCGCGACGGGCTTGGAATCATCGAGTGCGCGTCTGAGACGGAGGCGCTTGCCGCCTCGCTCGACTCCAACGACGGCGTGTACTTCGTGCCGGCGCTCACCGGTTTGGGGTCGCCGTACTGGGATCCCTACGCGCGCGGGACGATCGTCGGGCTGACGCGGGGCGCCGGCCGGGCGCAGCTGGCGCGCGCGGCGCTCGAGGCGATCGCCTACCAGACGGTCGACGCGGTTCGCGCGATGGAGGCATTCGGGCAGCCGCTGAGCGAGTTGCGCGCCGACGGTGGGGCGAGCCTGAACGGTTGGCTGATGCAGTTCCAGGCGGACGTTCTCGGCGTGCCGGTCGTGCTGGGCGAGATCTCAGAGACGACCGCGCTTGGTGCCGCCTACCTGGCGGGAGTCGGCGTGGGCCAATGGACGGTGAGCGACATCCTGGCTCGCGGCAGCCGGCGGGCGCGGGCGCGGTATGAGCCACGGATGGGCGAGGACGAACGCGCGAGCCTCCTGACCGGTTGGCATGACGCGCTTGCCCGGGCGCGTAACTTTACTCCGCCTGAGACGTAAAGCGCTCAGATGAGTGATCTCGCCCCGATGCGCGAACAGGTCTATGCAGACCCTCGGCCGAAGGAGCACTTCGACCGCTTCCACGAGCGCTCGCGCACGCGTGAACCTGACTGGGCGTATGAGCTCACGCGCGTCATCACCTCGCTGTACGCGTACACGTTCCTGCGCGTTCGCTCCATCTCCTCGGAGAAGGTGCCGGGCTCGGGAGCGGTGATCCTCGCGCCCAACCACTTCTCGTTCATGGACCACTTCCTGATGGGCTGCTACATCCGGCGCAAGGTGCGCTTCATGGCGAAGTCGCAGCTGTTCAAACCGGGACTGATGCAGTTCATCTATACCCACGGCGGCGTGTTTCCGGTGCGCCGCGGCGCGCGTGACGAGGAGACATTCATCACCGCCGAGACGATCCTGGCCCGCGGCGGGGCGATCACGATGTACTGCGAGGGCGGGCGCTCGCGTACGGGCAAAGTGGCCGAGGAGGCAAAGCGTGGGATCGGACGCCTGGCGCTGGAGACGGGCGCGCCCGTCGTGCCGATCGCGATCCACGGCTCCTCACGCATCCGCAACTGGAAGCGCTTGCAGTTCCCGAAGGTCACGGTGCAGTACGGCGATGCAATCCGCTGGGAGCGGATCGAGAACCCCACGCGCGAGCAGCAGCAGGCGGTGGCCGATCAGATTCTCACGGAGATTCGCGCTCTGTACGCGGGTCTCGACGCACACGGTCGCAAGGGGATCCTCCGCCACGTACGCGAGCAGCGCAGGGCGCGTCGGGTCGCCGTGCAATAGCCGTGTTGGCCGGTGAGTTGCTACGCGGTGGCCTGCTGGAGGGAACCTCCCTCCTCCTGGCGGGTGCAACGGGCTCGGAAGCCCCTCTTGCGGGCGCAGTGTGTGAGGCGTTCACAGAGTTGGGAGCTCGCGTGCACGTATGTGCTCCTGAGGTCGGCGAAGAGGCTTCCGTGGATGAGATGATCACCGTCGCCATCGCTGAGATGGGGCACCTGGATTTGCTGGTCCTCGACGGTGCCGGTCTGTTTGCGGACAGGGGCTTGAGCCCGTGCCTCGACGCGACTTGGAACGTAACGCGTGCGGTGACGAACCTCGCTTTCCTACCTGGCGAGCGCGGAGGGCGGATCGTCTATCTTGCGCCGGGTGGGCGGGGCCGGTCCAGCGAACAAGCGGATGCGGCATGTGCGGGTCTCGAGAACCTGGCCCGCACCCTGTCGATCGAGTGGGCGCGCCATGCGATCACCGTTGTCACGGTCGCCCTGGGGGCGGACACCTCCGCGGGCGAGGTAGCCGCGTTGACGGCCTACATCGCCTCACCCGCGGGGGCTTACTTCTCAGGGTGTCTGCTGGATCTGCGCGGGTCTGCAGAGACTCGTGATGGTGTAACGAGCTTCGAGTGACACGAGGGCCGGCTTTGCCGGCCCGGCACTTGAGCCCTACACCGGGGGGTGGTCGGGAGGGGGCCTGCCCCCCTCCCGCTATCCCGTCATCCCGCCGAACAGGCCGCCCGTGATGTGCAGCGTCTGGCCGTGGACGTAGTTCGACCATGGCGAGCACAGGAAGAACACGCCTCCCGCCGCCTCCTCAGGCGTGGCAGGACGGCCGAGCGGGATCAGCATCGAGGCCATCTGGCGCATCTGCTCGGGGATGCCGAGCTGGATCGTCTCGCCGTCCTTCTCCATCTTGTTCTCGTCGTCCTTTGCCTGGGTGAGGCGTGTGTCGATGAAGCCGAACGCGACGGCGTTGACGTTGACTTTGAACTGGCCCCACTCCTTGGCGACGGTTTTCGTCAGGCCGACGACAGCCGCCTTGCCGGCCGAGTAGTTGGCCTGGCCGGCGTTGCCGAACGTGCCGGAGGTCGAGGAGATGTTGACGATCTTGCGGAACACCTCCTTGCCTTCCTCGCGCTCTTTCTTGGCGGGCTCGCGCAGGTGTGGCGCGGCCGCGCGGATCACGCGGAAGGGGACGACGGTATGGATGTCGAGCATCGCCTGGAAGTGCTCGTCGGTCATCTTGTGGACTGGCGCATCGATCGTGTAGCCGGCGTTGTTGACGATGATGTCGATCTTGCCGAATGCGTCGATCGCCCTCTGCACGAGCTGATCGGGCACTCCGGGCTTGGTCAGGTCGCCGGCGAACACGGCTGTTTCGCCCGCGATCTCCCCGGACGCCTGCTCAGCGATGTCGCCATCGAGGTCGTTGATGAGGACCTGCGCGCCCTGTGAGACAAGCAACTCCGCAGTGGCGCGTCCGATTCCGCGCGCCGAGCCCGTGACGATCGCCGACTTGCCGTCGAGTACTCCCATAGCCTTTGCTTCTCCTTGTTGTGGTCGAGTAAGCAGAGGTTATATCCGCCTCGACTGCGCTGGCTTTCAGCCGCTGACCGCGCCGGCGCGCGCCAAGCGTCGCCCGGCGCTCAGCCGGTGATGATGACGCCGAAGTCCTGCGTGTAGATCGCGCCGTCCTGACCGTTGGCAAGCGAGGCAGGGGCGTGGGGGGAGATCCCGACGGCGGTGGCGCGGAAGTGAGCGTCGAGGATGTTGGCGCGGTGCCCGGGTGATGCCATCCAGGCGGCGACAATCGCGTTGGGCGTGGCCAGCCAGAGCGTGCCCCAGCCGATGTTCTCGCCGACTTCGTAGCCGACCTGTGAGTTGTAGATGTAGCCGGCGGCGCGCATGCGGCTGAGCGGGGTGTCGCCGCTTGGCCCTACATGTTCGAAGTAGTCCTCAGCCACCATGTTGTCGGTGTGGCCCTGGGCGCACTGCTGGAGTTGAGCATTGAGCTGCAGGGGCTGCTCGCCGTTATCGACCCGTTCGCGATTCACCAAGCAGAGAGTGGCGGCGCGGATGCTTTCGATGTTGCCCTGATCGGGCGTGAGGTTGGCATTGGGGCAGGTGTCGCTTTTGGCAGCGGCCGGGTTGGAGTGCCTGGCGGGGTGGTAGGTACGGCCGCGGGACCCCCCGTGGCGCTTACCGGCGGCGCGTCGCTTGGAACAGCCAACTTGGCGTCGCCGGTGGCGGGGATGGCCGCCGCTGGCATGAAAGCTGCTGCGCTTTGCGCAGGGCGTTGCGCGGTGCACAGAACGATGTGGCGCACCGCTCTTGCGCTTGCGATGCTTGGCCGCGGCTTGTGCGATCGGCGCGCTCGAGGCGCGTGGCGGCGGGTTTCCGCCGGCGAAGGCCGCTGAGCAGGCGCCTAGGCATATTGCGAGGAGCGCAGGGACAAGGAGGAGGCGGACTCGAGCCACATCTCAAACATCGGCCGGAAGGTCCGCGGGCATGAGCGTGGACGCGTAGGTTTGGACGTCTTTAGACGCAGATGGTGAGCGCTACAAACCGAGCACGCGACCCAGAATTTCGCGCATGATCTCGTCTGAGCCGCCGCCAATCGGTCCGAGCCGCGCATCGCGGGCGGCACGCTCG
>Ga0208043_1000051_pt1 | contig 87108 bp, 96 predicted proteins | sample Sb_taG_12_FD_187710 | JGI IMG/M metagenome (GOLD analysis project Ga0208043, IMG submission 187710) | Peat soil microbial communities from Weissenstadt, Germany - Sb_50d_9_AC metaG (SPAdes) (version 2) | ecosystem: Environmental > Terrestrial > Soil > Wetlands > Peat | place: Germany... | reverse complement strand
ACGCTGCACGGGGCTGGACAGCAGGCAATAATTCCCTCGGCGATTTTGATACGACCGCCGAACGGTTGCACACCACCCAAGGGGCACCCGATCAACGGACAACTGGTAGCCCTCAGTAGCCCTCGCGGCTGCTCTCGCCTCTTTACATTCTCTTTACAATCCTCGCGGCAGTCCAAAGCGTCTTGATTAGTAAGGGCGGTAAATCCGCTCCCCACAAATCAGGAGATTGAACATGAATCACAAATTCAAAATGTTGGGCTTGGTGTTCTTACTCGGCAGCGTTGCCATTTCGCCGCTGGCCAAGGCAGACGAAGTGAATCAGCAAACGACCGTAAAGCTGAGTGGTCCGGTTGAGGTGCCAGGGAGGGTTCTTCCGGCTGGGGAATACGTCTTCAAGCTGGCCGACAACCCTTCGGAGCATGGTATTGTGCAGATCTTCAACGAGGATCAGAGGCAGCTAGTGGCGACGATATTCACCGTCCCGACTAGTCGAGCCAAATCAACAGACGGCTCCGTAATCACGCTTGAAGAACGACCAACGGGGAATCCCGAAGCCCTCGGGAAGTGGTTCTTCGCCGGACAAACTGAAGGGGTAGAGTTTCTGTATCTCCGCTAATGGAGCGGTACTTCCAAACTCCCGCAGCCGCATTCTCATCCTGCACGAGGAAGTAAGCCTCACCGTTGCAGTGTTGATCGTCTTTGGGGGGATACATCCATAAGGAGAACCGGTAGCACTCAGTCTCACTCTTTATCATTCCGGTATACCCCCTTTTGTGAGTGCAACACTGCAACACTCCTCCAACTTGTCGGATGGCGGCAGGATTTCCAAGTCATCCGGCAACGGCTCGCCGATAACCCATCGGGCGGATTTGCCTTTTTGGTCTTCGAGGTTCACCAGATAGCCCCTGCACTCGGCATCTTTGGCACGGCGGGATACTGCGCTCTTGTCGATTTTCAGGGCTGTGGCGAGTTTCGGCAGGGATACCCCACCCGGCGAGTCTGCCTGCAATGTTGCCACCGCCTGCACCGTCTCGCGGATGGTGGCCGACACGCTGGCATTCACTCCCTCGCTGATGAGATCCGCAACCAACTCTCGCACAGCCGCATAGTCGTCAAGAGTGGCGATGATCTGCCCTTGGGCGTCACGTTGCCTGGTGGCTTGGTGTAGGAAAGCATGGGCTTTGATGAGCGTGAATAGTGCCCCGAAATCACGGCGTAGCCTCACGGCAACGGGAGGAATCAGTTTGGCCAACTGCTCGCCGAAGGGGATCGTGATACGGCGTTCCCCGGCTGCGAGCCATGCCTGAAGCGAGTGCCAGGGTGCTAGGTCGATCGTGCTGGTGCGTTCGGCACCGATGGCAACAAGGATTTCCGCCGTCTGCTCTGCGGAGTCCTTCACCGTGACCGACAGCAAGCGGGTTTCATTTTCGGGATGCAAGCCGATGAGGGTGGTGGTTGTGATTAGGCCGGTTGGTCCTGGGCGTTCGATCAGTTTTGCCTGCAAGCCAGCTTTGGTCTTCTCCACCGTCTCGTAGCGGAGCCTCCCTTCACTCAGCAGGGAGCGGACGAGGTATGAGGCAGTTTGCCCTTTCATCCCAGCGGCTTCATATAGCACGACGAAACGATGCTGTACCGGCTCGGTTGAGTAGGCCAGTGCTCTCTCGGACATGGCCGTGAGATCGTAGTAGGCGTCGGCAGGGAAGAATTTGAGGACTTGCTGCACCGTGTAGGACTTCCCGCCGGAGGAAGGTCCTTTCACCGCCATCGAAACGGGCCGACTAAACCAGCGGCTGGTGAGGGCAAGGTAGATGAGCTTGGCGGTTCGCTCCTCCCCCACAACACCAGAACGCTTCAAGTCCTCGGCGAAGCGATCCAGGATTTGCGGAGATTTGGCCAGCGCCTCGCATTGCCGCCAGAGATCGGCCCTTGAAACCTTCGGAGCGGTTGGCGAAGCTGGCGCGGGTGTAGCTGGTTCCGGCTTCTTTGCAGCGGGTGTGAGCTTGCCATTGTTGCCGCCGCCCACCTTGGATTTCAGAAAATCGAAAAAGCCGAGATTCATCTCGCGGCTCCTGGTTGCACCCGGTTAGCATCGAGAAAAGCCGCCAAGTCCGCTCCGCTATACCTGACCAGCCTCCCCACCCGGCAATACGCTGGCCCCTTACCCAGGAATCGCCACTTGCGCATTGCACTGACCGTACAGCCGAGAATTTCGGCTGCTTCTTTTTCGTCAATGAGTCTATCGACACTCATCTGCTCTCCTCCTCCGATTGCGCAACCTTCGGTGGTTACGCAAGCATAATCGGCAACACGAGATGGTTAAACGACTTATTGGCCTTGCTCGTACTGCCGAACCAGAGGAGGTATGGATACGCAGCCAACACTCATGCGCACCTACCCGACAAGCAGTGAGTTGTCCTCGTTACTGAGGACTACTCGATCAACAGGAGGCTAACTGAGGCACTCCCCAAAATCATGGCCTTCAGGGGCCGAAAATCCGCTAGACGCCAGCCCCCCGGTGGCGGGTTACAGAAAAGCCTGACCCACTCACGCGGCCCAAAGACACATTATAATTCATGGCGCCAAAACCGAGGGTCTACTTTCGACCGGCGGAGCGGAAGGGCGTGGACGATGATCTTGGTTTGCGGAGAAGAGGCCCGGACAGCGGAACCGGGCCTTGGTGAGGAAAAAACCATGGTGGGAGATTCAAATTTAACTGGTGGGCCACTTGGCTGCAAGCAATCTTTTGATGGCAATCTTTCGACACCAAGCCGAGATTGTTGATGACAAAGACGAAGCTCGGTGTAGCTTGCTAGCGGGCCGCTATTTCGCCACGTCCTTCAAAATCACAAAACTTCCATCCGCCTGGACTGACAGCAGTTTGTATCGTTGCGCGTTGATTTGCAAAAACACGTCCCTCATTCGGGGGATTGCAGCCAGTCTCGTGGCGGTGAGGTTCACGAAGTGGCCCTTGATTAATGCACGATCCTCCGGCTCAGCCGGAAAATCAATCTCTGCCTGTACCTTCCAAGCGAACCACTCGTTCTCGTAGGCACCAGCCTTCCGTCTGGCGATGATGGTGACGTTGTGAAGGCTCATGGCCCGTAACCCCGTGTGGGAGTATTATAGACCCACTGCGGCTTGTGTGGCGGCTTCGGGCGAGATCAGGATCTGCCAGCGTCGAGAGGCTCAACGGTTGTGGGCTGGTGTGACTCGCATCTAGCGTCCGATCTCTGCTGGGGCGGCACTTATCACTGTCAGTCTCGTAGCAATCCATCCCAATAGGTCGCACTTGCCTCGAAATCCGCAATATTTTGCACTAAGTTGATTGACAAATAGTGAGTAAGTATGGTATACTATAGGGATGCTTGCGGTAACTTGTAAGTGGATAGGGCGGGCGGGAGTAACTACTGACTTAGAATACCCAAATCCCTTCCGTCTGTCAAGGGTATTCTCGGGGAGAACTAAACATGGAACAAATAGCAGTCGGATTAAAGGAAGCGGCAGCGAGTGTTGGGCTGAGCCATTGGCAATTAAGGAAATACATTCGGGAGGGGAAGCTCCGGGCCGTGAGGCTGGGGAGAAGGGTGCTCGTGGAGCCGCAGGAATTGGAGCGGCTGATCGAGGCGGGTAGGGAGGTGGTTGAGCAATGAACGCGACCAACCAAACCGCTATCGACTACCTTTGGACCCTTGCCGACCAGGGTTTCTGGGGATTCCTAACGCTCAAATTTGAACATGGCGAGGTTGTCCACCTACGGCGGGAAGAAAATCTCAAACCCAATGAACTGCCTGGGAAAAACAGGAAAGACTATGACTCAATACGCGCCCATTGAACCGTCCGACTGGCAAAAGGTCGAAGCCGTACTGCTAAAACACCACCACCAACCCGATTTGCAAGCCGCCCGGATCGTCTATGCGGCGGTGGCGGCGCACAGATTGCCAGGGTCACCGGTTTGGCCCATGCTTGTGGCTCCTCCAGGTTCCATGAAGACGGAATTGCTTGGGGGTATGGATGGCTTGCCGACCGTACATTTCATCGACAGCATCAGCCCGCAGACTTTCATAAGCGGGCAAATCGCCGAACCTGGTGATAACCAGAACAAGAAATCCGCCAGCCTGCTACACCGCATCGGGAAGCACGGCATTATCGTGTATCCCGACTTCAGCACAGTGTTGGGAATGAAGGGCGAAAACAGAGCGACCATCCTGGCGGATATGCGCCGAATCTACGACGGGCAGCTTCGAAAGGAGTATGGCACGGCGGACGATTTGGAGCACCGGGAATGGAAGGGCCGAATCACTTTCATCGTTGCAGTCACTCCAGATATCGACGGCTACTATTCCGTGTTCCAGACCCTCGGTGAGCGGTTTGTGATGGTCCGCTGGCCCCGCGCTGGCGGGATTGAAGCAGCGCTCATTGCAATGAACCAAAACAAGGAAGAGGCCAAGCGAGAGTTGAAAGAAGCTGTGAACACACTTCTGGGGAACTTGCCCAATCAGGACCCCCGAATATCCACAGAAATCCAACGCAAGATTGCCGCGCTCACCGAGATTGCAGTCCGGGGCCGAACACACGTACCTCGTAATGGCTACAACAAGCAGATCATTTACGTGCCGGAAGCGGAATCGGCCACTCGGCTGGCTCAACAGCTTTGCCAGGTCGCAAAAGGGTCGGCATCACTGGATCACCGCGAGGATGTGACAGAGGACGACTACCGGCTGGTGCAACGCGCTGCGTTCGACTGTATGCCGCCAACAAGGGCCAAGATTCTCAATGCACTGTGGGAAGGAAAAAACATAGCGGATATGAAGATGCCGGGTTCAACTCGACATTACGCCACCGAGGAATTGGAAGCACAGGAACTGATTGCAAAGGACGGCGGCGGGGTATGGTACCTCTCTCCCCTTGCCTCCGACCATCTTGCGCTGGCGGGCTTCAAAAGTACATCGTCTGAATCCGTCGCCGCATGACAGATTAATAGGCAGCAGGCACTTTTTTGGAAAGGATGGAACGCATATATGGATTGGATAGAAGATCGAGCCAAACGAGAAAAACAGCTTTTGATGAATCGTCAGGCCCTTTGGGATCAACTCTGCAACGCACTTGATAAGGCGGCAACTAGCTTCAACCACTACTACAAGAGCGATGGGCACGCCGAGTTCACCAAATACGATGATGGCCGGGCCGAAGTACGTTATGTCACGACAAGAGTGAAAGACAAGACGCTCAAATTGAGGCTATTCCCCGATGGGACAGTGGACGCCGAGGTGGTTACGAATGGCGGCAAAAGCAATACCAGGCTCTCATTCGCATTAAACGAGAAGAATGAGGCTGGACTTGTCCTTGATGGGAAGGACGTTACATATGAGCAGGCGTCTCGCGCCTTACTGGAGCCTATTTTCTTCGAAGATCCCGTAGAACTGAATTTCGACGCGGCTTGAGACCTGCGGAACCATTTGTGTTTCACGAGATGTCCCCCCTCCCCCAGCCCGCCACTTATGGTTTTGCTTTATCGCTCCGCGTTAGACTGAAGCGATGGCAAATCGGAAATCCTGGTGGGACCAACTTCCAGAGCCTATTCGGGAACTCAGAGGTCACGCTCTGTTCAAGTTTCTCGAATGGGCCGTTGGAGCAGCACTTGGGAGTTTCGGTGGTACGCACGTGATTGCTGTCCCGAGTGCTTTGAACGTCTTTCTCGTGTTGATCGGAGTATACCTGATGGGAATGGCTGTTTTCGGGCACAAGCGGAGGACGCCGGAGGGAACGGAAACCCTACCACAACGCTTGCTGTTCGAGGAAGCGGATCTGCTCCACCGAGCGTATCGAAATCTTAATCAAGAGCATCAGGAAGAAGCGAGGTTTCCGTTACAGAACCGGTCTTGGCCAGCATTCGGTGGCGAATGGAGTATCGTTCAGGTAAATCTCTATAGCCTTTCCATGCAGACAAAGTGGCTGTTGCTTACTGCAACGAAGGCCTTCTCTGAGATGCATTGGCCGACCGAATCCGTGGAACTCTTTCGGATCACTGAACAGTCGCGAATGGTTGATCTGCTCCATGCGCTGGAGGAGTTTCGACTGCTTTTGAGGTCTAAGTTTCCAGCGTGACTATCTGACGAGAGAGGTACTCTGCGGGGGGAGGGTTTTCTCGTGAAAGGCAGAGCGCCCTAGGTTTTCTAATTTTTCTTCCAAAACCCACTCTCCCTCCATCCCCCCGCCTCACACTCCATTCACTTCCGTGCAGCCCAATACGAGATATTTGCTCGGAGAGTCTTTGTAAAAACCCAATTTATTCTTGTATGTCTCGCATGACATTGGAAATAACATGAAACTCCGACTCAATTAGTTCGAGCCGACCAAGTTATCAGCAGTGACTAAGTTGTGTATTGCCAATACTTATGGCAAAGTGCCCGTTTGCCATCAAATTAGCAATGTGACATGGCCGAGTTCTAGCCTTTTCCCGTACCACGAAAGAACTGACTCAGCCAAGTCCTGTAAGCAAGAAAGGCCGCTAAGTGGTACAATATAGGTGTGTTAGATAAAGAACTTGAAGCTGCGTTTAACCGCCGCCTTGATGGCCTCGGAGAGCTTCTCTCCAAGCCCGCTCGCTTGGCTGATTTGCGACAATCGCCCGCCACTTATCCACGATCCGACCAAGATCTTCTTCCGTGGTCAGATGCCGCTCAAACAGCACTTCCTGAACAGCAAACACCTGGGCTGCTAGGTCTGTAAATCGGTCGGCGATTCTGTCGAGTGTTTCTGGTGAGATGTCCATAGTTGTGTCTCCTCTTCGGCTGCTGACTTGGCTCGTTGCCGTGCGTCGCCATGGCGGAGGCCAACCCTTTCGCGAACCTTCCTTTTCCCCCCCTGCCATTTGGGATTGTACATCAAACAGAGGTATGCGATGATCGCCTCCAATGAGATTCACGCCAGCGAATTCCTTTTCCGAGACGTGCCTACTACACCGCCTGCCCCAAGAGAGATTTCTGTGAACGGCTTTTGGAGCAGGATGACCCCCCGCCGGTTTGCGCGGCTGTTCGGACCGTTCATTTGCTCTTTTGTTGTTGGCTGCGCCCTGACGCGCTGGTATCCGTGTTCATGGCCTTTGCAGGAGATTGTGCGTGTTTTGCGGGATGCCTTGATTGTCGCTGGCGTTATCGGACCGATGATTGAGGTATGGGCAGCATCTTCGTTAATCGAAGAGGCTACGGAGGAGTTGTCTTCGCGGTTGGTCGGCTATGGACTACCACGGGATGCGCAAAACCTCATCTATAAGCTGGTTCATGAAACAAAGCTGGTCTACAGGAACTACAGGAAAGCCTATCGCCTAACGGAATCCGAAAAGCCGGGCAAGGTTATCGTACATGTGACGCTCTCGTACCGAGTGGTCAACAATGGCAAGAGGACCGAGACGTATGCCCCGAGTTTTGCCGAAGAGGGTATGTACAATCCGGTCGTCATAAAGCTGGAGTACCGAGACAAGACTGTTGTGCCGCAGATGGACGAGGATGAGAAGACTGGCGTCGTTTCCTTCATGGTAAACAAGAAGGTCAAAATAGCACCGAGCCATGCGACCGAGGCACTGGAGCAGTTGACAAAGGAACAGTACTGCGATGTCCGCTGGGAGTACAGGATTGAAATGCCGAACTACTACAGCGATGTCACTGCGTTTGTCGGCATAACTGTGCAGCCAACCCTGGAGGTTCTGTCCAGTCCCAGTGATCTCGCGTTCGATGCTGGCAACAGTGATGAATGCGCTCATGCCGAGGGTGGCTCAACTTGGGAATACAAACGGGCCTTTGTTGCCGGGCAGCACATACGTGCTTGGTGGAAGCCACGCGATTGAAATAGTATTCGTTCACCTCACCCCTACTTCCCGGCCTGCCGTCCCGCCTCCATCTGCGCTTTCACGTAGCCGGACACCAATTTCACCCGGCGCATAGCCGCTGCGCGATCCCTATACCGCTCAATCTGAACCTTCACGCCGTCCACGAGTTCCTCGGAGAGAATAGCGGGGAACTGTGCACAAGGGCCGTCATTTCGAGTTTTGGTACTTGTATGCGTGATGGACCTGCTGGCCCGCTCGATCCTGAGTTGGTTGGTGTAGCAGAGGGCCACTTCCTCCGCAACGATGTGATCGGCGGTCCACTCTTTGATTTCCATTTTCGCCACGTTGGGGGTGAACGTGGTGGACTCCTCTTCAAAGCACGAATGCGCGTCTTCGTAGCACTCCACTTCAATTGGTCCTGACGACTGGCCAGTTGAGGTGTCCCGGAAAACGCCACACGCCCTGAAGAGGGACATGTACCAGTTGGTGGGGAACTGGAACGTCGGTAGCATGAAAGGGTACGCTTCGACTGCTTTCTCGTCTGCCTCCATTCGCACCACAGTTAGGCCGTCCAGTTTCCCAGTTGCCGCTAATCCGTTTCGCTGTTGATACAGCCGAATTGCGGCGGTTGTGTCGGCATCAGCTTCTGCGGTGAATTTCACGCCGTAGCCCCATGCAGCGAGGCTCTCCTGCGCTTGCAAGATCCGGCTTGAGCGGAGACAGAGGTCGTCGGTTACACGACATGGCGTCGCCAACTCAGCGTTAATTCTTTTCGCATACTCTCGCTCATCCGCTGTGAACGATGCTTGAACCTTACCGAGTTGCTCTTGTGCGTGGAGCAGTAGCGATGAAAATGACAGCATGAAGCACATGCCGGTGATTACACGCTTCATAGGATGGTGAACCTCCGTTTTGGGACCGATTGCGGAATCGGATTCCACCGGGCTGCGCCGATAAGCCGCTAACCTTCGTTAGCACCCACTTGAGTGCCACCCACTTGGCTGTAGACGCACTCAGGATACTCGCAGAGCCTTGGAGAGTGCAAGAGGAAAAGAGGAAGAAGAAAGACGAGGTTGTGCAGCAAGCACTTGGGGCGAGGATACGGCAGTTGCGGGAAAAGAAGGGCTGGTCGCAGGAGGATTTTGCAGCGCGGAGCGGGCTGCACCGGACTTTTGTCGGGAATATCGAGCGGGGGTTGAAGAACACGACGATTTTGACGCTGGTGATGGTGTCGAGGGCGCTGGGGATCACGGTTTCGGAGTTACTGCGGGGGTTGGAAAAGAGGGTTGAGGAGTTGAAGAAATGAGTGTTCGTGCGCTTGCATCAGACGCTTAGGGTTACTCCGGCGATGGAAGCTGGTATCAGTCAGCATGTATGGTCTATTCAGGAGATCGTCCTCATGGCCAGCGAATCACAGAGCCTAGCTGCCTGAAGCATTTTCATACGCCGTTATCAATTGCTGTGCTCGATCTGACAGAGCGGTGCTGTGAGTTAGAAGCATCTCCTGTATGGCTTTTGCTTCTAGGTCTTCATTTGGAATTGAATACCTCAGCACCCCAGAATCGAAGTTTGGAAGAGATAGCCGTTTGACGTAGTGCCTGTGAACATTGTACCGTTCCTTAAAACATATCAGGTTCCTGCGCTGCCAGGGAATGGCTTCTTCATCTTCGGATAAACTTAAGCCAATCACGCACCCTGCGAATGGATGCGAGAGATCAATTGGTAGCGGAGCATTGGTATTATTCGCCAGAATCATTCTGAACTGCTCTGACAAACCAGATGCATCCTCTGCCAGTAGGGCCAACTTGCCAGCCAATTGCAAATGTGAAGCCGTCTCCTTGAGGGTCGCCAGTCGCTCGGAGAATTGTGCTTTCTGTTTGGTATTGTTCCTAATTTCTTCCTCAAGTTGCCGGGCGTACTGTTGCGCAGCTTCATGTTCGTGTGGGTATGCGGCTGCTAGGGAAAGGTTTCGGCGAAGCTTGGCCAAATCCTGTACTCCTGGGACTGGAGACTGAGTTTGTCCTCTCAAACAAACCGGGTCCGGTATCCACGCCACAGTCCCATCAGCGTTGCGCGTCAATATAAAACGCCGGGAAAATTCGTTTCCGTCGCAGTCATCGTAGTCAATCACCACCGAATCTAAGGATTGGGGCGTGCCGCCTTTGAGAGCCTCATCTAAGGAGGACTTTCCGATACTTGGGTTACTTAAATTGTAGAGCTTGCACTCTATCGGGTTGGTCGCATCAACCGGCGGGAGGGTGCTCGGAATGAGGGTCAATTCATACTCACTTTCGTATCGCTCTTTTGAGATCAAATTGCCAACGCGACGGACTACAGCAGGTATGTTCCTGTCGTTTTTAAAAATCAGCCGGTCAATATGCTCGCTTACATAATCTATCCGAATGCTGGGAGCGGCCCGTAGGTCTGGCTGGATCGACTGGTCGTCAGTTCCTAGACGATCAGCCCGCTGTCCATTCTTAGGCGAGTCAGGAACATGCTTTTTGGACAAGCGTGAAACAACAAAAGCTCCTGCCATAAAAAGTGTAACTTCGCCGAAGGCGATCAGTAGAGCAATCGAATCTGGATGCCCTTTCCACCATGCGTAGATCGCCTGCGTTACAGCCGTCACGACCGAACCGCCTGCGGCCCAAAGCCACTTTGCGGTATCCCAATATAGCCGAACCAAGGGCCTCTCGAATCCAACCAAAGATCCGTTTCCACATGCCGTCATTGTCCCATATGCGAAACCGACTCAGTCTGTGAAATGCGAAAGCGCGTGGATAAGTTCAAGTGGTTCAAGTGGACCTACTACGCGTGCCTTGGACACTACAATGGCGGGGTTGTTTCAGGATGTGTAGCCGTCACCGTTTCCGTACAGGCGCTGACAGGCAACCAGCCAGAAACATGATGATAGCACTCGGAGCGTAAAACAGTCCGATGGTGAATCCTCCCAGGATGGCGAAGACAGCGAGAACCAGCCCAGCAACGAGGCGAACCCAGAACTTGGGAAGAACCACCGGTACCAAGGCGATAAGCACCGGGATAGCCAAGGTAATCAACACGCGGGTCCGCTAACCTGAAGCAGGGTGGCATGTCGCACGGAAGGCGATTCCGAGGACTGGGTGGCATATATCCTCATTCCATCAGTTCATGTGCAAAATCATTAGCGTCCATTCTCCACGTTCACCTGAACTTGGTGACGACCTAATGGTGCGTAGCCTCCGATCAAAGTGCAACGGCACAAGAACATCTCGGGTTTCTATATGACCACCGGATGAATACTGGAAGCGTCCATCACCAAAGTAGGATAAGGCAGTGGGATCTGAATCACCAAACCCGCTGAACATGAGATAGCGCTGCCCCTCTCGACCGTTGGAAGTCAAGAAGGCAAGGCGAATTAGCGTAACTGCTGGTAATCGCTCTATTCGTAGTTCGTAAATCCCAGTGGGCCGTAGCTTCTCATTATCCATTTTCTCGGAACATACTTCCTGATTGCTTCGGAAAACGGCTGTTGAACCTGGCGTCGATCCCGTGGTGATCTGAGTCCCGCCGCCTGGCAGTGGTGTAGTCGAAGCGCCATTTCCTGATAACGCAAAGGCCACTCGGCAAGCGTGCCAAGTAATTTCTATTCCAGCCGGACGATCCTCAATCCGAAGGTCTCCGAACACTGGCTCCGGCAGTTGAAATCTCATGACGAAATCACCTAGGTCGATTGTATTGGTGTTTTTAATCGTCAGGACATGTCTGCGTAAATGCTCCATCATTTCTGAAGAGACAACAAGGGTTGGAAAGTCCGAAGGAGCCAAGCCCTCTTGCGTTGTAATCGATATTTCCGGCACGACCGGATTGGGCACAGCCGGTGGTGGTCCCGTGTTGATAACCGTGGGATTATTTACTACTCCTCCGCTTATGGCGATTCCATTTGGGGCGCTAACTTGATTTTGGGACGAGTCACTTCCAGCATCTCTAGCCCTGCCTCCACCATTCGGTCCTCCGCCTCCCTCTCCACCTTTTGCGTGCGTATTGACGGTTCCGCCATTGCCGCCACTCCCTCCCTCTGACCTGGCAACCTGCTGTTGATGTTTAGGTCGTGCCTTGGATGTCGGGTGGCTGACGACCTCGTTGAACGCAGCCCGAAAAGCGATATATGAAACGCTACTTACATCCTCCGGCTTCACAATCTCGACGTGATTGGCGTCAATCGGGTCCAGGCGTTGATTGCACAAGTTCGTAGCACTCTGCTGTTCAACAACTAATTGACCAAGTGTTGGCTGTTTTTCATACGCGCAATAGGATGGGAATGGGAACTTGGCGGCTAGCCACTGCCGTTGCAGATCGGCGAGATAGGAGTCCGAAGTCATTGGGCGTACCTTATTGAATTGCGGGTTCTTGCTGATTAGAGCACCTAGCCTAGCTATGTCGCTACCTGTCGTTGGCGTTGAGAAAAAGTAGATAAGCTTTACTCGCAGGGCCGTCTGGCGGTACTTCATTAGGAAAGCGCGTGTAACTATGCCACCCAAACTGTGGGTAAGGAAGACAATCGATTGATGTTTTGATGCTCCGTCGTTGTCGAAACGCAGACGCATGTTGTCTGCAACTTCATCAGGCGAGTATGAGTTCGCCAGGCGTGGGCTCGGATATTCGTATACGTACACGTCGAAGCCATCGAATGCAGCATCCTTGGTTATTAGTTCTGGCCAATACGCGCCGGTGCGACTATTGGTCCAAGTGGTTTTGGCGTCGCCCAACAATCCGTGTATAAAAATGATGACGCCGGTATTTCGTGCATCTTGCCGAATGTAATGCGATTCCGCGATGGCTGAAGCATCGCAGCAAAACCAACACGCTGCCATGACGATGCCAGCAATGCTGGGGGCACCGAGGCGCATATCCTCTATGATACAGGCTTTGGCGTCATCAGGAGATTCAGCCGCCACGTACGCGGACAGTAATCACACGAAGCCCCAACGCTCCTGCGGCAGGTACCAGCATGAATGCTGCAGATCCAATGCCTTTGACATCGCCGACACGCAAATGGGCTATGATGGCCCCAATGAAATAGAGGACCAGGCCACTTCCCGCCAAGACCCCTGTTGGGGGCGACCAGATTCCAACCACGAGTCCAACTGCCCCAGCAAACTCGCACCCCGCCAGCGCCGGGAAATAATCCAATGGCACACCGATGGTTTCATGGACCACTTTAACCTGGCGTTGGTCGCGCCGGATCTTACCGATGCCGGAGAATAACACCATCAGCGCAAACACCAGAGTGATTGCGAGGTATACGGTTGACATTTTCGCTGTGCTCCTTTCCGTCGCAATCCACCAGACGTAAACGCCGGTGGTTCGCCCTATCTCAAGCTTTTCTTCCCACTCCGCTTCGCTTTGGCCCAGCGCTGTTTCATCAGCAAGGCCATTCGCTTGCGAGCAGCCGGGGACATCATGCCGCGCTTGCGCCGGGGAGCAGGAGCGTGAATTGGCTCCGTCGAAGCAGCCTCTTTGCCATCCAGCGTTGCTCGAATTCTGGCGATGGTTTCGGTGATGTCGGCCTTGCGTTGCTGGTACCCGATGAGGGCGTGGGAGAGAAGGGCGGTGCGGGTGTTGGTGGGCATCGGGGACATGATAGCAGGCTCGTGCCGCAGAGTGAGAAAATGACTAGTGGGCTACTTTGAAAAACACAAGCCTGGATTTGTTTAGCAGTGATGCTGAATGCGGTGCTCCTGGATCGCTCGCCGCGCCTTGCTGCATTTGGCGCGTGCCGCCTCTGATGCGATGAGGGCTTCGTCAAATTCCTTACCGGTTGCAACCCGGAGTTTACTCACAGCAATGGCGTATCGCTCGGTGCTGGCAGCATATTCACTAACGAGCCGCACCTTTTCATCGCAGACCATATCCGATGAGGATAACCCGAACTTCCGGGAGGCGGTAACTCCTCAGACTTGATTACGCCGCTCTTTCAACCCTCCGCTCAGATTTTCCCACGCGGCAACCAAGTCGGCACCATCCATCCTCAACCGCTAGGCCATACTGGGAGCATGTTCTGCGCGAGCGTATAACGAACAAAAGACGAATCTGCTACACTCGCCTGCTGTGGCCAAGCGTCCCAATTTTGCCAAGCCAGTTTTGACTCGCGAGGATCTGGCGGAGCTACAGCAGCGGCTTTCGCAGATGAGCGTATGGCGGTACAGGATTTCTATCGGACTGCGTACATCGGGTGCCGGTTTGGATGAGAATCACTTTCCGACTGCTCAGTCGCTCCAGGAGCTTGTGCAGGCTTGGAAGCAGATGAGGGGGTGGAGGTGAAAGGTGTTTATGCTTCCTCCGGTGGTTCAGAAGTTATCTCGTCTCCGTGCGCCTCAAGATCGTCGGCAAATACCGTCGGGCTTCTCCCGAGCGATTGGACACACACGACGTGCATTTTTTTGCCGGAGGTCACCACAACAACCGTGCCTTCGGGGATATACTCAACGGTCCCCGATGGTGAGATTGCCTTCATTCTCTTCCGGAGGCGGAAGCGTCTGCCGGTCCACATTTCTAAGACGCAGATCGACGGACGCGCTTTGCCGCAAAGAATCCACGGCGGGCAATCGCATCCACCAGAATTGCTTGTGCGCACTCCCGACCGTACTGCTGATGCAGGCCAGACGCCTGCCTCAGCTTCTCAAGAACCTCCACGCTATACACGCCGGATGGTCCGGAAGATACCACAGTAACCGCTAAGGCCAGCACGTCCAGTTGTTCGGGTTTCATAGGGGTTGCTGACTGTGGGCAGGTTTGCAGCCACTTCAAAATCCACGCCCTTGGAGCAATCCACGCCCGGACTGCGCGAAATACCCCAACAGCTATCTTCTAGCGTGGGGTGATTTCACCCACTCGCACCGCGCGGAAGTTCATGATCGTAGACTGATGGCCCCGATCCCTAGGCCAGCGCTTTGCAATCCTGGAAGGCAGAGCAGACGCTGGGCACAACCGGGGCCGCAAACCTCGTGGGCGGCGCCTGCAAATATTCCCGGAATATTATTTGTGTCGGCGATGCAGAAATCGCTCTATCAACGCCGCTGCGCCGATGGTTCCTACTATGACAAGCAGGAGCACGACGTACGAGTCTTGCACTGTCGTTATCGTGCGGTAATTTGCGATGGTCTGCAATCACTCTTAGGGGGGTACCACCAACCACATTTGGGGATCTGTATTTGTTGGGAGCACTCTCAGCCTGTCAATCACCGCCGTTCCGATAGTCGGGAAGACTCAGCAGCACGTCAATCTTTTGTCCGTCAATCGTCGCCCGCAGGCACTCGTTTCCCAGGGCGTCGTGAGCAAGCTCCAATTCAACTTGTCGCCCCTGGTGGATGACGTAGAAATGCGCAGTGCCTTGCTCAACGTGCCGGAGGGCCTTATAGTACATCATCTTCCGAATCGCCCCATCCGGTGCGCGACAGAAGATATGCGACACGTGCTCCCAGGGCGTTAAACGAGCTACTTTCTCGACAAAGAGGATCAGGTATTCCACTATCGGCACCGTGGATTCGATTGTCGAGCAGAGTAGATGAACGTACGATGAACAAGCTGAAACAAGCAGCATCCCACGCAACACGGGTTTCATAGCACTACGAAAATTCACGTCTCATCCAGCATCGCCACCCGCATCGCATCCACGTAGTCCTGCGTCTGTTCCGCCCGATCCACGCACCAGGCGCACCACAGCAGGTGTTCCTCCAACGGAGCCAACTCCGCTTCGTCAGTCACCATGCCAAGGTAGTAGCGTTCGAGATCATGATCGGAAATGTGTTCGATTGCCATGTTCGGGTGGTGGGATCAGGCCGTTGTTTTTCTCAGCTCAAAAATGTGCGGCCACTCCTATTCCACCCGAAGTTGTGCAGGCTCTCGAAGGACAACCTCCGGCACATCTTTGTACAGTGTGATCGTCCCAGTTGTGCAGATCCGCTTATCTCGCAGCTTGATTTCCGGCTCATCGAACTTGGAGCGATCATCTCCCCAGATCAGCGCGGTGAAGATCGGACTTGGGTAGGGCTTATCAAGGTTCAGAAATGTCGGTTGCCCCTTGCTGCGGGCGGCGTAGCTGGCGCTGGCAACGACTCCACAAACGGTTGCTTTTTCGCCAACATGTTTGGCGGCTTCGGCTGCGGGGATGGATTGCTCCGCGAGAACGCAGAGCGTGCTACAAAGCAGAAGAGAGGATTTGAAAATCAGCCGCATGAAGACTCCGGTTAATCTTACATGCTAGCTCGTACATCCGCCCGCTTCAAATCCTCCCGATGGGAGTTCGTCAAATTTCACCCAGCAGCACGCGAATCGCAGAGACCTTGGGTTAGGGCTTGAATTGCCCTTGTTTTGAACTTTTGATCGGCACATAGTATTGGAACGATCCGCCGACTACTTGTTCGAGGTCTTTCTTTGTAAGCTCGTCCAGGCCATTGTTCGGCGCGGCGATATTTTGGCTGGCGTCAGTGTTGTTGTGCTGTTTCTGATTCTCGGCTTGTTCTGGCATGATGTTGCCTCCTGCCAGTCAGATGATGCAAACCGAACGAGGATATTGCCAGAGTCGAACAGAAAAAATTTTGGGGAGGACGCGTAGCATGAACCGGGTCTGGGACATCGCCGCTACCGCCCTTCAGCGCCTTGATGTGATCGACAACGTAGGCGGGGCAAGCGCCGGAGGTTTGCCCGTTGGATGGGCAAGGGTTTGCTCGCAGGATGCTCTCCGGTTACGCGGGATGACGCTTTCTCGCGTCAAGCTCCTCGAATCGATGAAGAGGCAGAGTGCATCTCCTTTTGGCTTGGTTCCGTCTCCTGCAATTGAGCTAAGATTTGTTCAGCTAATCTGACACTCGATGACGGTTGACTTCCCGGAGCTTCGGCTTCAGCTTGCAGGATACTGATTGCCACTTCGAGGGAGATCCTGTCGAGGTCGTCCATTTCGCCACCCTCGCCGCTGAACTGTGCATTTTTCGTACCAACAAGGTTTAAACTTCGTGCCAGCATTCCGCTTCATGCGCGTAGGACTCCCGTCACGCCCATTCCGACAAATGCTGTGAAACGGACTAGCCAGCGAGAGCACCACCACGTGGTGCCCGTCAAATTTTTCATGACTTCAGCAATATCGCATCGTGGTCTGCGTCATTTGCCGCTGAGGGGCACATAGTAAGCAGCGGCATCAGCCACAACAATCCGAGATGCTCCGAATTTCAGGAGACCAACCCCTTCCTGACACTGCCGACGGCTAGGGCAGATGAAATTGCCCGTTTCATCTACACCGACAAAATTGTCGGCAGGCTGGGCGAGTTCCCGGAATTGACGAAGGCGGTGCGTGAGGGGGATGTGGCGACGATCAGCATTCTGTGTGCACAGTTATTCATCTTGAATTCCGTGCCAAACGTCCTGCCAGCCTTCTGCGCCACCACGTCGCACTCCACCTTGTCATAGGACTCCCATCACCCTATCGGATGCGCTGGATCAGTCGGTGCGTCTGCTCATTCCTACTGCAAAAGGCCTAAAATGAGAGAAGAGAAAGGAAGACCATGAGCGGCATCCAGATCGTTGCGTTGGTGATTGCAGGGGGAATAGCGTATCTCGCAGCAGCCAGCCGATTTGTGGGAACAAGTATATGCCCGAAATGGTGGGAGCGGTTCATTTTGAGCCGACGAAATCGCTAGCCCACAGCCCGAGAATCCGGTTGGATGAATTCCCGGAACTCGTTCAAGCCTTGCGCAACGGCGACGGGTTGAGTGCTCGGTCGCTCTTTGCTCAATTGTTCGAGAGCGACAATTGGAACGAAGCATTAAACGCGCACCCATTGTAGTACTCGGTAGCAGTTCGTCCATCTCCCAATTTTTTTTTAAAATTGTTTTGTGAGCATTCCCGCGCTAGCGCCTACGCCAGCGTCCCCCCACCACTGCTTTGGATCGACCCACCCCCGTCGATTTTGCGGTAACCCAGAGTAACTTTTCAGGTTTCTAAATCTAGATTATTCTGGCGATGCAAGAAACGGAATCGGCAAGTGCGACAACACCTGCCGATCCCTAAGCACCGCGAAAACGGGGGTTTCACGATGTCTACAAACGAGCATACCGCAACGGACGTGTACACCCGAGTCACGTCCCAAATCATCAACGCAATCGAAGCAGGCGTGAGCAACTGGCGAATGCCTTGGCATACGTCCGGCAAGTTTGCATTCAGCCCGATCAACGTCACCAGCAAGCAACCGTATCGAGGAATCAATACCGTCTGCTTGTGGGCAGCAGCAAACGCCAAGGGTTACGAGCGTGGCGAATGGGGAACCTACGCTCAGTGGCAGGAACGTGGTGCCCAAGTCCGCAAGGGCGAGCGAGCCACGCTGGTAGTGTTCTGGAAATTCGCCAACAATGCCGCCGAAACGGATGATGGCGAGGATACGCCCAAGTCTGGATCACGGCTGTTGTTCACACGGGGGTATTCGGTTTTCAATGCCGCTCAAGTTGACGGGTACGCACCGAGGGCTGACATCGATACACCCATCGAGCAGCGCATCCAAACCGCTGAGCAGTTCTTCGCCGGTATCAACGCTCGTGTAATCCATCAAGGCAATCGGGCTTTCTATTCTCCTGCCGATGACACCATCACGCTACCGCCGTTTGGAGCGTTCTTCACGCCGATGGATTACTACAGCACCAGAGCGCATGAAACCGGACATTGGACTTCAGCCGAGAGTCGATGCAATCGGGAATTGGGAAAGCGGTTCGGCGATAACGCGTACAGTGTCGAAGAACTGATTGCCGAGCTAACCGCTGCTTTCACGCTGGCGCATCTGGGGCTGAGCAGCGAACCCCGGCAGGATCATGCGCAATACATAGCGTCTTGGTTGCGAGTTCTGAAGGCTGACAAACGCGCCATTTTCACCGCAGCCAGCAAAGCCCAGCAAGCGACAGACTACCTCGTGAAGGCTTCGGGACGTGTGGCAGAGGTGGCGGCATGATCCGATGGGCGAATTACAAAGAAGCGGTTAGCTGGCTCAAGGCTAACGCCCACGGTCCCACTGGATTTTACCTGTGGGGCAGCATCTATGTGCGCCGTGCCGTGTGGGATGGTTCTACTTGGCGATGGCTCACGGATGATGAGCAACGCGATGCAGCGGGGGTGAGCAATGGTTAAGCCCACGCTCAAAACACGATGGACGCTGCTGGGGTGGTATGTCCATGCATTCTTCTATCGGCTCGTGCGGAGGTGGCTGTAATGGATTCCCAGAAACTCCGGGTCTACGAAACCCTCCACTCGCTCAACCAGGATTTCGAGCAAGTCCTGGCCGATTTCCAAAGCTTCCAGGAGTTCCCATTCCTCAGCCGCGAATTCCTGAAACATTTCCAAGTTGTAATCGAAGAAGCCCGATGCTGGGTGAATTTCGAGATTGCCGAAGTGATGCATAGCCGGGAACAACACGATTGGGCACGCTACGGCAGGCTGCGGCAACGGTGGGAGAAACGCTACGCCGACCCCAATGATGTGCTGATCGAAGCTGAAAAGCGCAAACGGGCACTTCGGCAGGCTGCTGGCAAGCGTCGAGGTAAACATGTCTGATCGGTGGCGCTTTTGGGATTGGGTGATGTTCAGTTTTGCGGCATCACTCACGTTGTCGCCGGATCTGTCCGTTATCGAAATCGCCATGCTGATTGTAATTGTCGCTGGCGCTGCACTCGGAAGTGCCGAATGAAAGCCACCCCTTCCCGTGATGCTCTCTACTTTCGTGTGAGCAGTGATCGGCAAACCACGGAAAACCAGTTTGATGAACTGCTGGCTGTGGCGCACAGCACCCACCGCGATTGGGACGGGGTACGTGCCAGTCTGGGACACTGTATCCTCACCGAAACCCGCACAACCCGGCGGGGTATTGTCCGCACCATTTACCGCGTTGATCCCGCCATTGCCGAACATCTTGCCAAGGAGTGCATCTATGTCGAGCAGGGACGCTCAAGTAAACGCGGTGCCCAAAAACGTCCGCTGTTTGAGCGCATGAAACGAGATGCCTCACAGGGCCGATTCACCCGGTTGCTCGTGTGGAAGGTTTCCCGGCTGGGCAGGGATATGCGGGAAGTGATTGGCACCGTCTACGAACTTGCCGACCTGGGCGTCACCATCGTCCCCGTGAAGTCCCAAACCGGCCCAGTCAACACCGCGATGGGCCGACTGCTGTGGGCCATCCAAGCTTGGTACGGCGAAATGGAAAACGAGGAACGTAGTGAGAATGTGCGGCTTGGTCAGGCAAGGGCTAGGGCACAAGGGAAGGAGATCGGAAGGCCACGCGAGGTTGCAAGCGATGTGGAGCAGCGAATTCTCGGGCTACGTGCCGATGGCTACGGCTACAAGGCCATCTCGCAGGCCACTGGAGTGCCACGTTCCACCGTGAGGCGGGTTTTGAAGGGGGCCAAAAACATCCAAGAAATTCAGCCTGCAAATCCCGCAGTTTCAATTCCGGCTGATGGCGGTTTTGTAGGGTGCCAGAAGTAGTTGTTTATGGCACCCGGCGCTAGCCAAGATTGCTCGCCAAGATGAATTGGGTTGCGGCGGTGGGGAGGGTGTTGGAATTTCCTCCAGGCTGATTCTGGTTGGTTGTGCAATGAGAATCCTAGTTTCCATCACCGGAAATTTGATTTATACCACCAGAGCGCCACCATGCAGCAAAGTCTCTCGACGATGCAAACTGCCTTACGAGTTCTGACCGCAATCACGGATGGTCGTCAACCAGATCCGACTGATGTTGCCGCCCTGCACAGCTATGCCGGACCCCAGCCCGCAGGAGTTGACTTGGACGAATTTGCCTGCGAGGTGATTCAAAAGGCAATAAGGCGGCGGGGTGAGGTTAGGGGTATTGGGCACGGCTTAGACTGATTTGCCAACTGCTTTAGGTTGGAACCGCCAGACGCCATTCCAAAAAGCTCCTGCAAAATCGACGGCTTAGCATCGCGGAAACAAGGCACATCCGTAGGTGGGGCCGAATCCCTCAACATCTTTCGCGAAAAAAAGTCCCGACAGGGAACCTTTCCACCAGGTAAGTCTTACAGACGCTTCCGAAGGATATACAAGGGTTATAATCTCCGTTTTGCCCTATCAATGTCTCGAATCTGTTGAAACTATGACGCTACCGAATTGTCGTGTCGGTGCTCTCAAATCGGCTGAGCCTCAGGGAGCCGCATGTCTATCGCTTGCAATTGTGGGCACACCGCGTGAACGGCTACGGAAGCGGCGGGGGCAGGGCCATAAGAATCTGCCGTCGGCTACTTCGCCCTTGCGCTATGGGTTGCGGCAGTGTGCCAATCCATTTGACATCACGCCCCAGACTAGCGACCAGATCGGTGTTGCCTTTCGAGCCACGCGCCGCAATGATGCCTTTGATGCCTGATAGCATCAGCCAAATCGCAGCCACCCACCCGGCAATTCCACCCGGAATTGCGACTAGCGGAACCCACGTGGCCCCAGCGCGATGCACGAGCAAAAGGCATTCAAACATTTCCAGCGCCTCCGGCAAGGAGATCGAGCAGTCCAGTCGCCGAAGTGGGCCATCAAGGGGGTTGCTGGCAGACGGAGCGTGATCTATAGAACAGAAGTCACCACCAATTGGATCACATTCCACCGGCACTTTTTGTGACGTAGATTGTGACGTAACCACCCCCAGATGGCAGAGAATTGCATCAGATAGCAGGCCTTCGCACCAGGAGACAAGATCAGGCTAACTGCCTGTGCTCGCACAACATCGGTGCAATTCAGTGCGTCACATTGCTAGGCCGTTTTGACAATTCGGGACCAGGAGGTCGGTGGTTCGAATCCACTCGCCCCGACCAAATATCCCGCCTGGATTCAATTCCTTATCAGTCTTATCCATGTTGGTCGATTCTAACGGTTTTTTGTCACTGTGCCCAGAATTGTGCCCACCCCGCGCCTTCTGGACCCGCTCCATGGCTTCTCGAATCGTTTCCGCCTGAGGATGAACGTAACGCCGAGTGGTTGAGAAGTCACTGTGACCAGCTAGGTAGGCGAGAGTGTAAGGGTCCATGTAGGCCGCCCACCGCGTCAGGCACGTATGACGGAATGTGTACAGCACAAAGTCAGGAACCTTCGCCAGCCTGCACGCCTTTGCGTGTTGCTTCTTCAGACTGGATTTTTCGATGTGCCCGCTTTTGGTTTGGGCAGGAAACACCCATTCAGTCCTCGCTGAGGCGCGGCGCATGTCCAGGAAAGCCGACATTCGAGGCGTCAAAGGGATGGTTCTCCGAGCGTTTTCCGTCTTGCCAAAAGGCACGTGAACAGCACCCGCGCGGACGTTTTCCCAGCGCAGCCGGAAACACTCATCCGGCCTCAGCCCACAGTCGATCAATAGCGTTGTGACGTCTCGAAGTATGAAGGGGTCCTCTGGCTTGATCGGCTGCTCACCGCGCATCGTTGCGCGAATGCCATCGAGCGCCAGTTGATAGGATTGTTGAATGTGGTTACCAAGGACGGTTGCCCCTTCCAGATATCGGGTTTCCTCTTCTTCCGACAGAACCCGATCCCGGTGATTCTCACCTGGCAGCATCTCGACTTTCGGAAGCACCTTCTCGACCTTGCCCCACTCCGTGGCTAGCCTTAGCAAGCGACGCAAAACCTCTAACCGGCGGTTGATGCTCGCAATTGATAAGCGATCTTGTCGCAATTTCGCTAGGAACGTGCCAATCTTGTCCGCTGTGATGTTGTCGAGGGTGCAGCCGGCTAATGGTGCGTGTGCCTTCAGGCTACGCCAGCCGTTTCTGTAGTAATCCAACGTATTCCGCTTGTGCTGGAAACGGGCCTCGATGAACGGCATGAAGTCCCCCTCCGCGAAATCCTGGATCGTAGGCACCCGTGTCCGATCTCGGAGCCCGACCTCACCCTTAGCCAAAGACGTCTTGTGGGCTGCCTCCATTTGTTCAGCGACGCGTTTGTTTGTCTGTTTTGTGCTCTGCCGAGTTGGTTCGCCATTCCAGACAAATTTGTACCACCAGATTTTCCCGCGCTTATAGACGGCCATGATTACCACCCGCTCCTTTACTCAACAGCCCGCCGTGCCCTGCGAACCAGAATTCATACCACCAAATCTTTCCGCGCCTGATCAGACACATCGCTGGCTATTCTCTCATTTGGCCGCACTCAGGTGCAGCCGCCGTGAACCAGCGGGATTCGCGCCTCCAGTTGGCTGGGAAGCGAGCCACGCCTCCAGTTCTTCCGGCCGGTATCGCACCAGTGCACCCACCTTTATGAATTGCGGCCCGCGCCTTTCAAGTCTCCACCGTCTCAACGACGCGATGCTGACGTGCAGTTGTTTGGCGACATCTTCCTCTGTTAGCAGCGTTTCCATGGTTCCCCCATTTCGTCCAGTTTGGATTGCGTATCTGCTGACGGCTCGACCGATCAAAGTCGGGCACCAGCAATTCTAAATTGTATCGATACGGCTGTCAATACTCCATTGCAAAATCCTTAATCGTGTGCCACAATCAACCCAACCGTGTTCAAAGACCGTAAATCACAACAGCAGACATTGTCCATTCGCGTCTCCGAGGAGGTTCGTGCCTTCCTCGATCGTGCGCGCAAACAGTTCTCCGATGCTCGCGGTTCCAACGTCTCGATATCCGACGTAGCGAAGGTGTTGCTGGAAACCGCGATCGACGGCCGCCTGGACGACCGCCTGGAAACCGTCGATCTCCTATCAGATCCGACTGCTGCCCTGTTCGCGATTCGCAAGAAGTGGGAGGACGATCAGCCGCTGACACGTGCCGAATGGATCGTACTCGGCCATTATGTCCAAAGCGGATGCGATCATCTCTCGTCCGATCCCGAATTCCCAAGCAGCCAGTCTTTCGCGCAATTGCTTGAAGCGCTGCTGGCGATTCGCGAACTGCGGCGTCATCCCGCTCTAGAACTTGATCACTTCTACCTGAGCAACCTGTCGGGATGGGGAGATCATAGAGTTCTGACGGCCGGCCCACAAGCTTCGGAGATCTTACCGGCCGTTGTGCGGCGGATGATTCAGGATCTCGATACTGGCGCCGCGCGAAACTCGTTCGTCGGACGAACCATCTACGTAGCGCTGCGCGACGAGCAACTGGAAAGTGTGGACAGTCTCAATCGCGCACTCCGGCCATTTCTTCCTATCCTCTATCGCGTTGCCGCGCGTGGGCACTGGCTGGTGGAACACAGACCCATCCGCCAGAAGCGCAATCCTCGGGCACCTCTCGGAGCTTTTCCTCCCGTTGTACCACCAGTAGAAGTGGACGACGTCACAGTGTCAAGCTCCGTAAACGACGAGGGTGAATTAAACATTCTGCTCGCCCTCAAATCGAACAGGGTCTTGTATCCGTTGGGACCTTTTCCACAAATTCGTGAATTTCAGAGCATGCTGACAGCAATGGCTCTCGGAGACACATGGGATGGCCAATATTTCTTCGCGGAGACAAGTGTTTCGGCTACCGGGGAGCAACCGCTATTTACGTTTTCCTTTCGAGAGTTCGGTAAAGGTGTGCAGATCGAATTCAGCGAGAAGCAGTGGAACGCGCTGCGAATCGCACTGGACCAGGTGATGGGTTTGCCTGAGATAAAGCAGACATTGAACGAACTCGCCCTCGCGTATGGGGATGTTTGAGGAGACAGTTTTGGAGATGAAAATGGCCAGCGCGAAACAAGCAAGCGACGGCGAAATGAAGGGGACTGTGGTTGCCGCCGAGAAGCGCGTAATTCTGTCCATGGGAGGCAAAGGCGGGGTAGGTAAAACCAGCGTAATGGCGGGCCTGGCGGAATGGTTCGAAGCTAACGAGATTCCGGTTAAGCTCCTCGATCTCGATACGGAGAACACGGCACGCGGATCGCTCACCCATTTCTTCGGTGGGGGCGTGCCGAAGGTCAACATCCACACGCCTGCGGGACTGGACTCGTTCGTCGACCAACTTTCAGACGGCCCGCCGGTGATTCTTGCAGATATGGGAGCGGGCGCAGGCCAAGTCACCTACGACTGGTTCGAGACGATGTATCCCGACGTATCTGATGCCGGAATCGTGTTCACCGCCATCGGTGTCGTCACGGCGGACCCGGCGAGCGTGGAAAGTGTCCTCGCTTGGGCGTCACAGCTTCAAAATCGGGTCGAGTACCTGATCGTCGAAAACAGCATCACGGACCATGCCGACTTCACGTACTGGCGCGAGAGTGATCAGGCTTTGCAGTTTCAAAGAGCGTTCCAGCCGGCGGTCATTCATATGGATTACCGGCTGCCTGATCTCGAAAATGCCACACGTAACCATGGCGTCAAGCTGGGCGACGTAGCCGCGAGAACGACGACTGCTCCGGAGTTGCAGCGAGCATCGCTCGTCATGCGCGCCCAAAGTTATCGGCGACGTATGTTCGCGGAGTTCGAGCGCGTGAAGGAGCTGCTGCTGCCGTGAGTGCGACGGTTCAAGTTAGTGATTATCCCGAACCGGACCTAATCGACCGGATCGCCAACGATCTGCCTGCCGAGGTGCGTGCTGAGTACTATCGCGAGATGAGGCCCTGTCGGACACTGCAGTCGAGTGATGAAATGCTCCACATTCTGCGGGCCATGATGTTTCTGCACATCCTTATGGTACAGGTGCCGCGTGACATAACGACCGAGCGAGAAAAGTTTCGACAGCTTCTCACCGGCGCGCTCGGAACTCTTCAAACGACCATCGAATCCAGCGCAGTCTATCAAAGGCAGCTAGACCAGAGGCTCGATCAACTTCCGCAAAATATCGCGAAGGAATCAGCCCTGAGGTAATCGCCGCCGCGATTAACGAGAGTTTGCGGCAGCAGTTCGTGCAATCAACGATTCCGGAAACAGCCAGCCGCCTCGCGGCTGTCGCCATGCAGCTGAACGATGTCAAAACAGAGTTCGGACGCACGGCAACTGCGCTTGGCAACCGCTATCGCGGCGCAGTCGCGGAAGCCAGTAGGGCGATCGACGATATCGAGAGGACCAGCTCCGATGCGATCGCGACGACCAGGCATGGCGCCGAAGAATTGTTGCGCGTCTTTCATCAGGAATACCGGTGGTCGCTTTACACTCTGACGAGCCTCGCGCTCTTCATCGGCATCGGGTTGGGTTTGTCACTTTATCGTTGGTTTGAAGCGCCGGCGCAGCCGGTTGACCGCGCCCCTGCGGTGCAAACTGCACCTCCCACCAAGCCGAGGGCCAAACACTAGGGATGCCTCGATGCTCACGATCCGCGCCATGTCGGATGGTAAAGGATATTCCGCCCGGTACCTGGAGCAGCGCGACTACTATGCCGAAGGTGAACGCGTCTTGGGTCTTTGGCGTGGCCGCGGAGCGGAACTGCTTAGACTCTCTGGCGACGTCCGGACGGAGCAGTTCGAGGCGCTGCGCCAGGGGTGTGACCCACGCACTGGCGAATTTCTGCGCCAGCGCCAAAGCGCCGACCGTACAGCGACAGACGGCACCACACAGAGCCGGGGACGCAATCTCTACGACTTCACCTTCTCGGCACCCAAGTCAGTTTCTATCATGGCTAGCTTGGGACAAGACGATCGGCTGACGGAAGCACACCGTCGGGCCGTGGACGAGACGCTGAAGGAGCTGGAAACTTGCGCCCAGACTCGCGTGCGACAAGACGGAGCCAACGAGGACCGCATGACTGGGAATCTGGTCTTGGCCGTGTATCAGCACGACACCAGTCGCGAACTCGATCCCCAGCTCCACACACACGCCGTCGCCGCCAACCTAACTTACGACGGCGCTGAGGCTCGCTGGAAAGCGCTGCAAGCTTCCGAAATCTACGACTGCCGTGCTTACCTCACGGAAGTCTACCGGAATGCGCTCGCTCGCGAGGTCCGGCGGCTGGGGTACGAGATCGTTGATCGTCGCAATGGCCGAGGCCGGAACCACGGATTCGAAATCCTGGGTATTTCGGAGAAGCTGCTCCAAGACTTCAGCCAGCGAAGCGCACAACGCAACCGGGCGATCGCGGAGTTCGTGCAACAAACGGGGCGCCAGCCGTCCGATAACGAGGTGGCGATCCTTGTGCGGGAGTCGCGGGCCGACAAGCAGGTCGAAATCGCAACCGAAGAGGTGCGAAGGCGGCAAAAAGCGCGGTTGACTCGTGAGAACGAAAGGAAGCTTGCCCAACTTCGAGAAGCGGCGTTGGCCCGCCCAGGAATGGGGGAAACCGATCAGCGGAGCGCCGCTGCCTGCCTTGAGTACGCCCAGCGGCACATCTTTGAGCGGGTCTCCGTGGCGCGGGTTGACGAGGTGTTAGCCGAAGCTCTGCGTTACGGAAGAGGTCACGTCGGCGTCGGAGAACTGAAAGGCCACCTGGCTCTCCAAGAGGCGGCTGGCACTGTCCTGCGTGCCGGCCGGGAAGTGGCCACGCGCGAGAGCCTGGATCGCGAGCAGGAAATGGTTGAGCGACTCAACCGAGGGCTTGGGCGGTTCGAACGCCTGGGCCAGGGCGATTTCATTGTGTCCGACCGGCTTCGGCCCGAGCAAAGGAATGTGATCCACTTTCTGCTCGATTCCCGCGATTTAGCGATTAACCTGCGCGGCGCCGCGGGTACCGGCAAGACGGCCACGCTCCAGGAACTGCATCGCGGTTTACGAGAAGCGGGCCGTCGCGTTCTGGCGGTCGCCCCAACCATGAGTGCCGTTGAGGAATTGCAGAAGGTGGGTTTTGGGTCCGCCATGAGCCTGGAGAAGCTGTTGCAGGATCAGCGGGCACATCGCGAACTGCGGGGTAGCGTGGTGATTGTTGATGAAGCCGGCATGGTCTCTGGCAACCAGATGTCGCAATTACTCGGGCTGGCCGAGCGGCAGTCGGCCCGAATCGTTTTCAGCGGTGACACGCGGCAAATTCAGAGCGTTGAAGCGTGCGATGCTTTGCGCGTGCTGGAGAAGGAATCGCGGCTGAAAAGTTGCTCCCTCACCCAGGTTCAACGACAAACGGCTGCGCAATATCGCGAAGCCATCCAGGAACTGCGCCGATCTCCGGAAAGGGGCTTCCTCAAACTCGAACAGATTGGCGCGATTCGCGAAGTAGCCTGGCGGGACAAAGCAAAGGCGGTTCAACAAGCCTACGACGAGCTCCTGGCGCTATCAAGCGCGAACGGACAAGAGCGCAGCGTTCTCGTGGTTTGTGCCACACACGAGGAAATCGGGATCGTGACCGCAGCCATTCGTCAACAGCGCATCGAAGCCGGCAACCTTGGCCAGAGCATTCTTCTCGAACGCAATGTGCCGCTGAACTGGACCACGGCCCAGAAGGGTGACGCTCGCAACTTCCACGAGGGTCAGATCCTGGAGTTTCATCGTGCTGTAAAGGGTGCCACCAAGAATGAAACGCTCCAAGTTGCTGGTGTCAGGGCCAACAAGGTCGTCGCACGCAATGCCAACGGCGAGGAGCGAGAGTTCACTTGCAAGCAAGCCAAATGCTTCGACGTTTACGAGCGCCGCGACATCGAGGTCGCGCCGAACGATCGGCTCTTGTTGACCGCGAATCGGCGGGAAGCGGAACTCCGTGTGACCAACGGCGAACTGGTCACCGTTTCCGGAGTCGACGGCCAAGGGCGGATTCAGCTTCAGGACGGCCGAGTTCTGCCGGAAGCCTACAGACATTTCGATCACGGTTATGCCGTCACTGCTCATCGCAGCCAGGGCAAGTCGGTCGACGCCGTTGTCATCTCCGGTGACGCCATGAAGAAAGAGCTGTTCTACGTGGCTGCATCGCGTGGCCGGGAAAGTGTGACGGTGGTGACGAGCGATCGGGAGTTGCTACGCGAATCCGTTGCCCGTTCCGGCGCTCGGCAATCTGCATCCGAGTTGGCACGCATGGTGCAGCGGCGCTCGGCTTTCCAGCGAGGTCAACTGCGAGGCCTTTCGGCGGCTCGCCGGCTAGCCCGCGACGCGGCGATCCAATGCGAACGGGTGGAGCACCGGGTCGTGCCGACACGAGAACTGAATCACGAGGTGACGCGTAAGGTTCCGGTTCGTGAGTACCAAACGGAGCGAAGGTTGGAACGAGGTGGGTATGACATCGGCAGGTGAAACCAAACCCTGGACTACCAATTCGGATGGGCGCATCCTTGGTCTCGAAGTGATCTTGTTGAGGCAGGTGATCGTGCTGCCCTGGAATCAATTTCTGTACGCCGAAGGAGGCGATGATGAAGTGCGGGCCGTGTTCACAACCCACGATGTGGTCGCAAAGGGCAGCGGTCTAGCTTCGCTGCTCTCGGATCTGGCGGCGCAGCAGGTTACGAGATTGAAGGAGCCAACTCGGGCTGAACGGTTTACGCACCCAGCCGGCGCGCGCATCACCGAGCTTCACGTGCGCAAGGCGGAGCAGGCTGGCGACTCAGGGTCGTAGGCCATTAGCAGCGCAGGGAAAGCATGGCACTCCCCGGCTTCGCCACAGTATCAATGCCCAGGAAAAGTGCGGATCCCTGCCTCGTAGCCGTAAAATAGCGATAGGGCCTGTTTGAGATGATGCCGACAAGCGACTACGTCGAAATCCGCAACGGCGGCTACTACGTGGCCGGCACTCGCATCGGCCTGGATGTGGTGGTTTACGACTTCCGGGGTGGGCGGTCGGCGGAAGCCATTTTCGAGGCTTACCCGTCTATTGGATCGCTGGCGAAGGTCTACGGAGCGATCACCTTTGTCCTAGAACATCCAAAGGAAATCGAAGCCTACCTGGAAGATCAGGATCGCCTCTTCGAGGAATTCAAGGCCCAGCACCCCCTCACACCCGACATGATGGAGCGGTTTGAGCGCGCAAAGCGTGAAAGGTCTCCGAAGCAGGCTTGAGCATCCGGTTCCAGGCCGACGCCGACCTGAACCCTGAGGTGGGGCGAGGATTGCGTCGGCGAGAACCGGCGATTGATTTCCGTGCTGCCATCGGGGTAATCGCGGACGGCACTCCCGATTCAGAAGTTCTTCGGATTGCAGCAAATGATGGGCGTGTACTGGTTTCACGAGACGTTGCAACGATGCCGCAGCAGTTCGCTGGCTTCGTTGCGCAACACGAGTCTCCAGGGCTGCTGCTGGTCCCCTCGCGCAGGTCGATAGGAGCTGCAATCGACGGGCTGTTGTTGGTGTGGTTGACCTGGGAGCCAGAAGACCTGCGCAACCAGGCTCGGTGGCTTCCTTAGGGGTGCTTCGGAGAGCGCAAGGAGCAAGTCTTCAGAAAGACACCATCCCTAAGCCTTCGGCTTAGAGTTGCGCGGGCCTTCGCGCCATGCTCCCATCAAGCGTTTATCAAGCTTGTGTCAAGTATTCATCAAGCTCCTATCAAGTCATTTTCCAGGTCTCTTGCGGTACAGTAGAAACAGGCTTGCTGACCGTCATGGACGCCAAATTCCGGGACATCCTCGACGCCTTACCCGAAAAACTGACGCGCTCCCGCCTGGAGCCGTATCGCGAACTCATCGGTGAACTCCGCCGTCGCCGTCGGACGTACCTCGACATCGCCCAAATCCTCGCTGAGAAATGCCAAGTTCAAGTGACAGCCAGCGGTGTTCACGATTTCGTGCGAAGGAGATTGCGGACCAAAAGGACGCCAGCCGTACCCAGATCTTCGAGTGGGGAAGGAAAGGGAGTCGGCCACCTGAAAGCGGAGGTAGGCGCCGTAAAGATCTCGGCCAACTCTCCATCGGATGATGTCCAACGAAAGATCGCAGCGCTGAAAGCTCGAAAGCCAGGTGTGAAGGCAACAAAGGAGGGGTTTCAATTCGATCCTAGCGAACCGCTTCGGCTTAACAAGCCGGAGCGGTAAAATTGGCTGCTCGCCAGCCGAAACATCTGGGGGTGCGCGCAAGTTCCCGCTAAGAACGGCGCCGCTGGCCGCAAACGCGACGGCGTGCGCCAACAGCCGCTGTTCTCGGGCTCCTTGCTGTCGGAGGAATACCGGCAGGCGAATCGCCACCGCTGATAGAGATAACGGAATCGCGAGTCGCAGATCTCACTGCACATGCTCGATGACGGTCGTCAATGGCTAAACGCTGAGGCCACTGTGTTGAACGGCAGGACTTCGCCGCCATGTTTGCGCACGAACTGCATCGCTTCACTTCGCTTGCTAAATGCAATAAGGCTCGGTAAGCACCGGTCATAGCGAAGATCCGCCGCGCGCTTGTCAGTATCGAGCAGTTCGTGTGTTCTCACGCACATGTTCACGTCACTGCCCCTTACGATGAAAGCGTCATTCGGAGAGAGCTTCGCTCCCGTGGGGAAAGCACTCAATTCCGTAACCCGGACCGGTTTGCCTTCCTGCTCATGCTCAGAAAGCGCGCAGGCAGGACAACAAAACAGCCTCGGTTTTCCATTGATCATCGCCACCGTCCGTGAATGCGCGTGTATTGCCCTCTGGCAGGCATAACACTGCTCTGCTTGTGTGCCACGGTAAGTGCTGAATGCAGAGTACGCAATGCCGATCGCAACGGCCAATACTGCGATCACCGCGAACCAGCGTTTGCCTGTCATTAATAGTTTCCTATTCCATTCTAAGGCCGGCCGCATCGCACCCGGCACTCCAGTCCTTACTTTCCGTCCGCCCCGGCTTCCCGATACGAAGTGAGGATCTGGAGCCCCTTGGAGCGATTCAGCCGCAGCCATAGATCGTCATACCGGGCCTCTTCAAGCCGTTGTTTCAGCTCGAAATTGAATTGCTTCCGACTGCCATAGTCCAACCTCGCCCTCTCGAACGTCGTGATCGTAAACGCGAATGGTCCCGAGCTGCTGACGTTGTCGATGTCCTCGTAGCGCCAGGTACGCGATTCGCCTTTCTTTGCCGATTTGTAGACGATCTCGTTGGCACTCACCTGGAGCACTCCCTCGTCGCCGCCGAACCCGGTCAGATGTTTGGCGGGAATCTCCCACAGCACGGTCGCCGGACGGTCAGCGATGACGGCCACGAATCGCTGGTCGAGGCGAGCTTTGAGGACTTGGTACACGTTCTCAAAGCTGTCGTCGGAGACGAGGTCGAACTCGTATTCCCGGTCCGCGCCCAGCTTCCACTTGTTGTCCTTATACGTGAGAACCGTAACTGTCTTCGGGGAGATCTTCAACTGCTGAATATCCTGATAATCCCAGTGCCACGCATGCGGATGCTTCGGTGTCTTGGCGTCCCTGTATTTCTCCTGAAACGACACGCCGGTGTCGCTGATCGTCAGCGTCCCGAGACCGCCGGCTTTTCTGATGTGCGGCGGGCGCGAGTGCCCGTGCCAGGCTTCATATTGAAAGCTCTGCTGCGCAAACATCGCCTGCAGCAGCAGCAGGCCGCCTATGAACGCGATAGCTCTTTTTTCAGCTCGAAATTCCATTTCCATACCTCGTAGACTGCCGGATAAACAACCAATTCAAGTAGAAATGATGTGAAGATGCCGCCAATCATGGGGGCGGCAATGCGCTTCATCACGTCAGCTCCAGTGCCGACCGACCACATGATCGGCACCAGGCCCATAAACATAGTTGCGACCGTCATGAACTTCGGACGAATCCGTTTCACCGCGCCGTGCATGATCGCGTCTTGAAGATCCTGAAGGCTCCGGAGTTTGCCGTCGGCTTTCGCCTGATCGTGGGCCAAATCCAGGTACAACATCATGAATACGCCGGTTTCCGCATCCACTCCCATCAGCGCTATCAAGCCCACCCATACTCCGATGCTCATGTTGTATCCGAGCAGATAGAGGAACCAGACGGCGCCTACGGCTGAGAACGGTACGGCGAGGATGATGATCAGCGTCTTTGTCATCGACTTCGTGTTGATGTACAGCAACAGGATGATGAGAAAGATCGTGAGCGGGAGCACGACCGTCAGCTTTTCGCGAACTCGTTGCATGGCCTCGTATTGGCCGCTCCAGGCGAACGAATATCCGGCTGGAAGCTTCATGTTATCGCGCACCACCTTCTTGGCCTCCTCAACATAGCTGCCGATGTCGCGGCCGGCGACATCCACGTACACGTAACCATTCAGCATTCCGTTCTCGTCCCGCAACATCGCCGGGCCACTCACTGTGCGAATCTCGGCCAGCTGCGCCAGTGGAATCTGAGTCTGACCGTCCATCGCCGGCACCAGAACGCGGCCCAGTGCGGCTGGGTCACTGCGGTAATCCCGCATGTACCGTACGTTCACGGGATAGCGCTCGCGGCCTTCGATCGTGGTGGTGATATTCTCGCCGCCAATGGCGCTCATGACGACATCCTGCGCTTTGTCGATGCTCAAGCCATAACGCGCCAACTCGTCACGGTCCCACTTGAAATCGAGGAAGTAACCACCGCTGGTGCGTTCAGAGAAAACGCTTCGCGTCCCCTGCACCTTCGGCAGCAGCGCTTCGATCTGCGTGCCGAGATCTTCAATCTTCTTGATGTCAGCCCCGTAGATCTTGATTCCGACAGGCGTTCGGACACCCGTCGTCAGCATGTCCACTCGCGCCTTGATGGGCATAGTCCATGCGTTCGAAGTGCCGGGAATTTTGAGCGCCTGGTTCATCTCTTCGACCAATTGGTCGGTTGAGATGTGATCCGGCGTGAACCTGCGGAATATGGCCTTCGCCCATTCGGGCGCCCAGGAGGAGTACCACGTGTCCGTTTTCCTCCACTGTGTCTCTGGCTTTAAGACGATAACCGTCTCCATCATCGAGAACGGAGCGGGGTCGGTGGACGTTTCCGCGCGACCCGCCTTGCCTAGGACAGTGGATACTTCGGGGAACCGCTTAATAATGCGATCCTGCACCTGCATCAACTGCTGCGCCTGCGTGACGGAAATGCCGGGAAGCGTCGAAGGCATGTAGAGCAGCGAGCCCTCGTCCAATGGCGGCATGAATTCAGAACCCAATTTCTCGAAGACTGGAACTGTAAAGATGACTACAGCCAGTGCCGCGGCGATGACCAGCCACTTCAAACGCAACGCCCAGGCACACACGGGTTCGTATAGCCGGATGAGGATTTTGCTGATCGGGTGATTCTCCTCCGAGCGGATCTTGCCCACGAGAATTGCGTTCGTCACTCGAGCCAGCCAGCGCGGCCGGAACTCGAAATTCTTCATGTGGGTGAACAGCAGCCGCATAGCGGGATCGAGCGTGATCGCCAGAACCGCGGCGATGATCATGGAGAAGTTCTTCGTATATGCGAGCGGTTTGAACAGACGGCCTTCTTGAGCTTCCAGTGTCAGGACCGGGAGGAACGCGACCGCGATAACCAGAAGCGCAAAGAAACTCGGCCCTCCGACTTCTTTCACTGCATCGACCACGACTCGGTGATAGTCCTGTTTGCGGCCTGTACGCTCCCATTCTTCAAGCTTCTTGTGAGTCTGCTCTACTACTACGATCGCCGCATCCACCATAGCTCCGACGGCGATAGCAATCCCGCCGAGCGACATGATATTCGAGGTCAAGCCCATCGCCTTCATGGGAATGAACGCAATGATGACCGCCACCGGAATGGTGATGATCGGGATGATGGCGCTTGGAATGTGCCACAGAAAGACCATGATGACGATCGCCACGATGATCAACTCTTCGGTCAGCGTGTGTTTCAGGTTCTCGATGGAGCGCAGAATCAATTCGGAGCGATCATAGGCGCTAACGATTTTCACGCCTGGAGGAAGGCCTGGTTCGATGTCGTGGAGTTTCTGCTTCACGCGATCGATCACTTCGAGTGCGTTCTCGCCCTGCCTCATGATCACGATCCCGGCCACGGTCTCCCCAGTTCCGTTCCAGTCTGCAACTCCTCGGCGGATATCCGGGCCGAGCGCCACGTCCCCCACATCCGCGATGCGAACCGGGACCCCGCTTGGATTCCTAGCCAGCACGATCTTGCCGATGTCGTCAGTCGATTGCGCGTACCCGCGGCCACGCACCATATATTCGGCGCCGGTGAATTCGACCAATCGCCCTCCGACGTCGTTGTTGCCGCTGCGGACCGCCTCCACGACTTTGCTAATCGGGATGTTGAATGACTGGAGTTTATTGGGGTCAACATTGACCTGGTATTGCCGCACGAAGCCGCCGAGTGGCGCGACCTCGGCGACGCCCGGAACTGACTTCAGGTAATAGCGCAGATACCAATCCTGATAGCTGCGCAAGTCAGCGAGGCTCTGTTTGCCTGTCGTGTCGATCAGGGCGTATTCAAACACCCATCCAATGCCCGTAGCATCCGGTCCGAGTTCGGTTTTGACCCCCTGGGGCAGTCGCAGTAGGACGTTCGAGAGGTATTCCAGTGTGCGGGAACGCGCCCAATAAATGTCCGTGCCTTCGTCGAAGATGATGTAGACATACGAGTACCCGAAGTCTGAAAATCCACGTACATCCTTAACTTTCGGTGCGCCCAGCATAGCGGTGACGAGCGGATATGTGACCTGGTCTTCCATGATGTCCGGGCTGCGGTCCCACCGCGAATAGACAATCACCTGGGTGTCGCTCATGTCGGGTAATGCATCAAGCGGTACGGTCCGCATGGACCACAACCCGCCCATCACTGCCGCCGCGATCAGGATGAAGACCACGATCTTGTTCTTGGCCGAGAACTCGATGATGGTGTTAATCACTTCTTGTCTCCCATCCCCGGCATGTCGGCCATCCCCTTGGCGTCAGACTTTCCCGACGCAGCCTTTGGCTGGTTCGCGGGCATTTCCGGGTTCACCGGCGTATTAGTCATTCCGGGCATTCCGGCCATCCCGCCCATTCCCGACGCAGCAGCCTTCATCTGGCTTTCAGAATCGATCAAGAAATTGCCCGAGGTGACGACTCGCTCATCCCCGGTGAGCCCCGACAAGATCTGAATGCGGTCGCCATTGCGCTCGCCGGTCTTCACCTGCCTGGGCTCGAAGTAGCCATTGCCGCGATCGACAAATACGGTCTTTCTTTCGCCGGCGTCGAGCACTGCGTCCGCGGGTACCGTGAGCTCCGACGGAATGTTCACGCGAAATTCGACGTCGGCGTACATTTCCGGCTTGAGCATTAGGCTGGGATTGTCCATGTCGAGCCGCACCTTGAGAGTGCGCGTCATGGGATCAACCTGCGGTTGTATGTAATTGATCCGAGCTGTGAACGCTCTTCCCGGCACCGCCTGGAGAGATACCCGCGCGGTCTCGCCGACGTGAATATTCGGAGCTTCGTACTCGAACAAATCGGCCATAATCCAAACGCGGCTGAGGTCCACAATCGTGTATAGGTCTGTTTCCGGCATGACTTTCAATTGCGGAAAGGCTTTCCGATCGGTGACGTAGCCCGCGATCGGCGAGTAGAGCGTGACGTTTTTGATGGGCTGACCGGTCTTGAGGACTTGATCGATCTGAGCGTCGCTCAAGTCCCACAGTTCCAGCCGGCGTCGGGACGCCCGAAGTAAGGATTCACTTTGATCAAAGGCTGCTGGCAGGGGATTGTTCTTCATCGTATCCGTTGCTTTCGCTGCGACCAGGAGTTCCAGTTGCGAGGCCAGCATGTCCGGGCTATAGACCGTCATCAGCGGCTGGCCCTTTCTGACAAGCTGGCCCGTGTAATCGACGAAAACCTGATCGATCCACCCCTCGACTTTTGTATGAATATGCTGAATCCGTGTCTCGTCAAACGCCACCTTGCCCACGGCGCGAATCGTCCGCGAGCCGCCGCTCCTCTCTACCTGGCCGTACTTCACTCCGATCAATTGCTGCTTCTCCGGTGTGATCTGAACGGTCCCAACCGGCATCGTGGAGACGTCTTCGGCACTAGCCGGCTCTCCGGCCGGCGCCGCTGTGGGGCCGCCGCCGGCATACACCGGCACGAGCTTCATGCCGCAGTCTGGCGCTACCCCCGGCTTGTCGGACTTGTAAGCCGGATGCATGGGATCTACCCAATACAGAATCTTGCGGCCATTCTTGTCCGCCGATCCGGAGCCGCCGCCTTTTGTGGCCTTGTATACGTATCCGCCGGTGAACGCGGCGACAATCACGACCAGAAATACAATTGCGCGAATAGCTTTCATTTCAATCGCCTCAGTCCGCTAACGGCTGGCCCGTCGTTTCTTCGAGACGGCTCAGAGCCAGCGCATAGTTGAGCGCCTCGTCGTAGTAGTTCATTTCGTAGTCCAGTACTGTTGTGAAATTCGTAAGAACCGATAGGAAATCAACCGCGCCGGTCTCATACGTAGACAACGAGGATTCGAGTGCCAGATTGCCTTGTGGAACGACGGTCTGCATATACAGCTTCATGAGCTTCGATGAAGCCTGCGCCAATGCGTAATCGTCCTTGATTCGGTAGTGAAGCGACTGATCCGTGGCCTCGTACGTTCGTCGGGATTGAGAAAGCATACTCACCTGCTCATTCACGCCGGCGCGCTGTTTTCGCCAAAAATAAATCGGCACTTTGAAGGCGGCTTGAAACTGGTACATGGGCGCCATCGATCCCTGGTTGAAGTAGCCGCCGCTGAGGGTCACGTCGGGATAGTATTCTTTGCGCGCCGAATTGACGGCGAGCTCCGAGCGCTCGACCATCTTTTGGTCGCGGCGCAGCATTGGCGAATTCTGAGCAGCCGCCGCATATAGCTCTTCGAGCGTTGCTGTGAGTTCCCTCGGCTTCATGTCCTCCGGCCGTCCGACAGGCGTGTCGGGGCGTCGATTCAGGACGCTATTGATCTCGGCTTCGCTGCTGATGCGCTCTTGCTCCAACTTCACAAGGCGCGTCTCCAGAATGCTCACCTGTGTCTGTGCTTTGAAGACGTCTTGCTGGGCAGCTTTCCCTACTGAATAGCGAGCTTCGGTCACACTCACCAGTTTGTTGAGCAGATCGCGATTGCGAGTGAGCAGATCCGACGCGGAGTAGGTGTATTGAAGCCGGTAATAAGCCTGCTTCAGCCGCGAGACCACGCCGAGTTGCACGGCTTGATATTGTTGGAACGCTGCCTCGGCTTCTTTTGAGGCAATCTCACCGCGAAGTTTCAGCTTGCCGGGATATGGCAGCTCTTGCGAATACATCAGCCCGATGTTGGAAAGAACCTGGCTCCCCAGTCCGGCGCCCGGTAGCGGATTGCCAACACTGACATATCCCAGCGAGATCATGGGATCAGGCAGGCTGCTTTCTTGGGTTGGCCGCTGGCGCGCGGCCTCGTAACTCTTCTGGCCCGCAAGGATCTCTGGGTTGTGCTGCAACGCCTCCGAGACCAGGTCTTTCAGCCTGAGTTCCTGGGGGTACGCGGCAACCGAGAATAGAGCCAGGATGACAGCTCTGGCGTTAAACGACATTTCTCCACCTCAATGCACAATTTCAAACCTGAGAAACGGACAGATGGAGAGGGAACTAGATCAGCAGTGAGGAGTTTTGCAGAAACAAATCAGGTGGCGAGTATTGCAATGGCAACGCTCGCGAATAGGAGGCCATCAGCATCGACGGGATTCCCGCCAGCGAGACTTTTTCAATTACGGCAACCACTACTTGTCTGAAGGTCAGGCCCGAAGAGGCCGGAAGCGTTAGGCTTTGAGGGCTGGCCGGCCGAACTTCGCAGGACGTGTGGGGCACCTGGCCCGGTGATCGCTTGCAGGGAGCATGCTTGCAGCATCCACTCGCCGCCATACCTGACGGCTGAGCCACGCACTCCATGCCGCTGGCGATGAGCAGCAAAGCGGATAGCAGCGCCGGAACACCGCGACTAACGATCTGGGCCACTGCTCTCATCCTACCTTGAATCGGCACTTACGGGGCCAACCAGCAGTCCTCAAGCCAGGAAACCTGTGGTTGGTCAACAATATCAGCCAGTTACAATATCGGCCAGAAAACTGGACTGCTGTCAGTCGTCAGTCCTCGACTGGGGCATATCGCGCACCCCACGTAATCCGCACGGAATCGGTTAGCCCCGTCGTTCCTCCTCATTTTCATCAGCATTCGCTGAGAGCGCGCCGTCTGAAGAGACCTGGAGACAAACCTGCCCTGCAGATGACACAACTCAGTGAGGTGGCGGAATGATTAAACGACTTGGTTCTCTGACGACTTTAATGGTAGTTGTTGCAGTGGTTTGCGTCGGAATCGCAGGCGGGCAGCCCATGATGATGCCCAGAAACGCCCAATCGCTTTTGTATTTCCCTCACTTGAACGAGGGCGGTCCCGATGCCAAGAACTTCTGGCAGATGACGTTCACATTTGTCAACTCGAACCCGGTCGCGGCCAACCTGAACGTCTCGTTCTACAACGATGACGGATCGCCGATGATGATCGATTTTGGTTCGGGGCCGGTTGCCTCGATTACAGCCACGGTTCCACCCCTCGGCAGCAGCATGTTTCGGAGCCAGCTCACACACAAGACTTTGGTTTGGGGATGGGCCGCCGGCCAGTCTGATGCGCCCGTTTTCAGCCAGCTGAACTACCGGCAAATGATGAACGGCCAAGTTGCCGCTGAACTGGCGGCCAACGCGACAACAGGCACGGAACAGTGGACTTCGACGGCGAACGCGGACCTCGGGATAGCGATCGCCAATCCGAGTCCGGACGATACGATGACCTATATGGTAGACGTGAAGGATTCGGAGGGGAAAGATGTCGGCTCAAAGTCTTTCCAACTCGCTCCTCACGGCCATGACGCATTCACACTGAACAGCCGCTTCACGCTTGCCCCAAACTTCACTGGTTCGGTCAACATCACGGGACAGATCTCAAACCAATCCGCCTACAAGCCTGTCGTTTGGACTGTGGGATCGGAGTCAGGTGTTTTCGCCACCCTGCCCGACGGCCGAGCGTTGATGCCGGAAGATCAGATGGCACGGGCGATGCGAGTTTTCGGGCGCGTGATGGCGATGGCACATCAACTTGGATACAAGGTAAATCCTCAACTCACGCTTCTTCCGGGTACCACTTCGAATGGCATGGCCAGCGCGATGGGCGGCCTGGCTGCGAACGGCACCGACCAGGTGACCATGTATATGTCGCTAGTCGAGATGGCGGGGGATTCCGACGGAGAACTTGCATTCCTCATGGCGCACGAGATTGCGCACGTGATCCAGTGCCGGACGAACGGCTGCAAGGTGGCGATGGACCCGCAGTTCGCGGGTGACTACGAATCAGATGCGGATGAAATGGGGATGATGCTCTCGACATCAGCCGGTTACGATTCTTATTCGGCCGCAGCCGCGTACGCGAAGCTCCAGATGGGGAATGGTCAGGCCGCAGCGGGTCACATGGGGTCAGGGGGAATGGGCCAAATGGGAAGCGTCAATGTTTGGGAAGACATGATGTCGAACGACCCACACGGATTCTTCGCTGGGCGCATCAACAATCTGTACACAATCCAGCAGCGCATGTGTGGCAACCCGCAGTTCTCTATCAACTGCCAGGCATTCAAATCGCTTATGCACCCCAGCACGGGTCGCATGCCGATGCCGATGTAAGAGCCTAACGTCCCTGTTCCCAGCGCCATCCGTCAGCCGTTGTTATAGTGAAGGTCCGAACGAGCCGTTCAACCCAACAAGCGCATGTTATCGCGCGAGTCATAAGTCGCTATCTAAGCGGCGGCGGAATTGCCTGCCGCTGGCACGGTACAACGCCCCTTTCCTCAGCGATTTTTCGATTCGCCGGCCAGTGGGCTTGTCTGGGGAGGTTTGCTCCCGGCCGACGGCCGCTAATCGGCCCTGATCCGGACTTGCCTGGACTCTTCCATGTCTCGGGGTTTGGCTGCTCAGGCATGATGACCAATGCCCGCTGTGGGGAACTAGCCGCAGATCTGCTCCGCGGGGGGCCAACCCCAATTGGACAAACGCGGCTCAGGCTGTGCCGGCTCGGTTCCGTTCCCGGCCTGTCGCTCATGAAAGCCAAATAGTGCCACGCTGGGGCGGGAAGCTTGAGGTCCGAGGTATGCGCCAATGGAGATCTTCATGTGATTACGCACAAAGACGGGAATCAAACTCCTCGCGAGGTCCTCCAGCGGTACAACCTGGAGACTAGAGCGACGCTGGAAGAGTGCGATGGACCAGATAGAGACTCCACAGGATTGTCATCAAATCGTCACATGAATTCAGTTGCGTTCATTTGGATGGTTCTAGCATACTCGAACTGTGGAGATGAGGGAATCTCTTTTCCTCGAGGCGTACCACAGAGCGTGGCCTCGGCGTCTCGTGCAGCCGGTCCGTTCTTGTGCGCCCGGTGGGCCTCATTCGTGCTTCGAAGCTAGTCTGGACAGCACGCTCGCAGAGTCATCGGAGGTCGTGAGAATCTGAAATGCACAGAATTTGGGCTCTTCTCTTAGGATTGGCTTCAATCCTTGCGGCGTTCGGCGCTGACACGCCGGTCACGCTGTTCAGTGCGGGTTCGACGTTTATCTATCCGATCCTGAGCAGGTGGTGCTCCGAATACCGAAAGCTTCATCCTAACGTGCTGATCTCCTACGATCCGCTCGGATCGAGCCATGGGATTGCCCGAACGCTCGCCGGCACCGTTGACTTTGGCGCGTCTGACGGCCCGTTGAGCGATCTTCAGATTCAGCGTGCTCATATGATGATTGTTCACGTTCCAGTCGTGCTTGGGGGCGTTGTGCCCTCGTACAACCTCTCCAGTGTGACCCAAGAACTCCGATTCACGCCGGGGGCCCTTGCGGGGATCTATCTTGGCACGATCACCCGCTGGAACGATCCCGAACTCGTCCGCGCCAATCCAGGACTGCCATTACCCGCACACGAGATCACGGTCGTGTTCCGCCTGGATGGCAGCGGCACAACGTACGTGTGGACGGACTACCTATCAAAAGTGAATGCAACTTGGGCCAAGCGTGTTGGCCGGGGCACATCAGTGGAGTTTCCAGTTGGTGTGAGCGCCCGGTTCAACGAAGGTGTGCGGGACGCGATCAAAAACAAACCATATTCGATTGGTTATCTGCAAGTGACGTACGCGATTGAAGGACATTTGCAAACTGGACTCGTGCAGAATTCAACCGGAAAATTCGCTAAAGGCGACATCGCGGGTATCACCGCAGCGGCTGCGGCGACCGGCACTAATATGCCTGATGATTTCCGGGTATCCATTACGAATGCCGCTGATCAAGATGCCTATCCGATATCGAGCTTCACGTGGCTTCTCGTCCCCGAGCATATTGAAGATCGGGCGAAAAGAGAGGCGATTGTCGGCTTTGTACGCTGGGTGCTAAGCGATGGACAAAAGTGGGCGGCTCCGCTGCACTATGCACCACTACCGGGAGATGTCGCGAGTCGAGTGCAAAAAGCCGTGGACCGAATCCAATAGACCAACCCCATAAGACGTATGCAAAAGAGGTTGAACACTCTGATCTGGATTGTGATTGGCGTCCTCTTTGTTGCGACGGCGGTGTGGACAGTGTGGGCCAGTCGGCAGCCAGGCGGACACTCGATGTGGGCGCCCAATTCGGAGTCCCTACCGCCGTGAGAACTCGCCAAACCTGGCGCTCGCTGGTATCGTGAAGTGGTGAAGCGAACCGCGACAACCCGGGACATGGCAGACTACGCCGATATGTTTGCCGCCATGGGGGCTGAACAGCGATTGCAGATCATGCGTCTGCTGTTATCGGCGCACCCGAATGGGATGGTGGTAGGTGACGTATTGGCTGAGCTCAAGATCGCGCCGTCAACTTTGTCGCACCACCTGGAAAAACTGAAGCACGAAGGGCTGGTGAGCGTTCGCCGCGATGCGAAATTCCTTTGGTACAGCGCGAATACGGATGCGCTACAAGGTCTGATTACGTTCCTCTATTCAGAATGCTGCTCGCGCTCGAAGGCGATCAAGCGCGACGTCCTGATTCAACTCTGCAAGTAGCGTGGATGACGTTCGACATAGCCGTTTCATCTCAGCGGCCGTCTGGAAAAATCAAGATATGAGATCAGCCCGGCTCGATCGAAGAGGTCGATCGGGTATGCCGAAGTCTTACGTCTGTCGCCTTGGGGCGCGTTTCCAGCTCTGGCCTATCTTATCTTCACGGTTTTGAAACAATTACGCTATTGACACGATTCTATCCTTCCAGTAAGCTCGAATCCGTAAACCGAAACCAGCTTTCGTGTGGCGCACCCAACACGGAGGTACGAGCCATGAACCATCGGATAATCACCGCAGCGGTAGCCGCGACTACGGGTCTCATCCTTTTCGCCTGCATTGGGTGCGATTCGGCCTCCAGTTCGGCCGAGGGCTCTACTTCTCCTACGGCTCCCACTAGCGCAATCGGCGCGGCAGGTAGCACGTTCGTGGCGCCCCTCATGTCGGCTTGGGTCAGCGGCTATCAGAAGGCCCACCCGAAGATGCTGGTGAACTACCGTTCTATCGGTAGCGGAGGAGGCATCGACGAGTATAAGAAAGGCTGGCTCGGTTTTGCCGCTAGCGACGCACCGCTGAGTGACGACGAGATCCAGGGCCTGTCGCCGACGATACAGATTCCGGGCACTGCTGGTCCCGTTTGCATCATTTACAATTTGCCAGGCGTAGAGCGGCCTCTGCGGCTTAGAGCCCCAAGACCCTGGCGGCTATCTATCTTGGCACCATTATCAGCTGGCAAGATCCGGAAATCATCCGGGACAACCCAGGAGTCAGGTTGCCGAGAGCCGCCGTGGTTGTTATACATCGCTCAGATGGCAGCGGTACCACGAACATTCTGACGACGTATCTAAACAAAATCAGTCAGGAATGGTCGTCAAAGGCGGGTCATGGGCTCTCCGTGACGTGGCCTGTTGGACTGGGCGCCGAGGGCAGTAAGGCCGTTCTGGGCCTCGTGAAGCAAACCCCCGGCACTATTGGCTACCTTGAGCTCAACTACGCAAAGGAGAGTAGTCTACCGGTCGCGTTGATACAGAACCGGGCAGGAGCATTCGTCGATCCAACTCCAAGTTCGACTGCAGCAGCGATCGAGGCGTTCCAGGCAGACTTGGCGCGAGATGTGCGGGCCCCAATTGTCGATCCCCCAGCTTCGGCCAAGGGCGCTTATCCCATAGCAGGATTCACATTTCTGTTGCTTCCGAAAGATCGCGAGAACAAGGACGAGCAAAAAGCCGTGAAGGACTTCGTGGCGTATGCCATATCGACCGGACAGGACTCGGCAGAACAACTGTCGTACGCAAAATTGCCGGCGTCTGTCCAACAAGAAGGGCAAGCGTTGTTGGCACAATTGACAGCAGGCGGACAACCGTTAAACTGAGTAGCGATCGACCGGACTGGCGAGTGAGCCATCAGTGTCCTCTGACAGTGCGATGAAATGCAGGTCGTCGAGTCTCACCGGCCTTCCATAGCCGAGGTCTGCTTGCTGTTTCCACGATCGTTATCAGGCGGCGTGAAACCGAGGCACGGTTCATGCGAGCGATCAGAAACAGCTACAACGAAAATTTCTTGTTGCGGCCCTTGCCTGTCCACGATATTTCTAGTATCATCGAAATATGACCGGAGTAGTAGTATCCAGCGAAGACGTGGATCGGTATGCCGAAATGTTCAGCGCCATCGGCACGGGACCACGGCTGCGGATCATGCGTTTGCTTCTCTCCGCACACCCTGAGGGGATGATCGTCGGTGATATCCAGGCCGAAACCGACATTCCAGGTTCCACTCTTTCCCATCACCTGGATAAGCTACGACACCAAGGTCTGATCGCCGTGCGCCGCGAGGGTACATTCCTCTGGTACTCAGTCAGGATTGAATCTCTCCAGGAGCTCCTCAACTTCCTTTACTCGGAATGCTGTACGCGAAACCGGGTTATTGCACCAGAGGCACTTATCAGAATCGGAAATTGAACAGGAAAAGGACATTTATATGGAATCCAATACTACGAGCATCAGAGAAGTCGTCAGAGAAAAGTACGGGCAGGCCGCCCAGCGCGTGACCGCCGGCTCTGGTTCTGCATGCTGCGGCGCGAGCGCGTGCTGTGACGGTAGCGTCGATCCAATTACTTCGAACTTGTACGGTTCGGATCAGACTGGTGAACTGCCCCAGGAAGCCGTTTTGGCGTCGCTGGGCTGCGGCAATCCCACGGCTCTAGCGGAGTTGCAGCCAGGGGAAGTCGTGCTGGACCTCGGTTCAGGAGGCGGAATCGATGTTCTGTTAAGTGCCCGCCGCGTGGGGCCAAACGGCAAAGCCTACGGCCTAGACATGACGGATGAAATGCTGGCGCTTGCCGAAGAGAATAAGCGCAAAAGCGGCCTGATCAATGTCGAGTTCCTGAAAGGCGAAATCGAGAACGTTCCTTTGCCTGACAACTCGGTGGATGTCATCATTTCGAACTGCGTTATCAACCTGTCTGGGGACAAGGATCGGGTGCTGAAGGAAGCCTTCCGGGTTCTGAAACCGGGCGGGCGGTTCGCCGTGTCCGACGTTGTGGTCCGTGGCGATGTGCCGGCGGCAATCAAAAAGAATATGGAGCTGTGGGTAGGCTGCGTCGCCGGTGCCCTGAGCGATTACGAATACGTGGCGAAGCTCGCCAAGGCGGGTTTTGACAATATCGATATTGAGCCCACGCGTGTTTATACCATCGAAGATGCGCGCGCCTTTCTCTCCGGTCAGGGCCTCGATGTGGATTCTCTGGCGAAAGAAGTTGAGGGTAAGTTCATCAGCGCCTTCGTCCGCGCCACAAAACCCACGGCTGCCTGCTGTGCGCCAGGTTGCTGCTCGTAGGCGGAACGATGGCACAGACGGTTACAGCTACCCCCCGACCTGCGTCAAGCGGGCTGGGCTTTTTCGAGCGCTACCTTTCCTGGTGGGTCGCGCTTTGCATGCTGGCGGGGGTGATCTTCGGCAGGCTGTTGCCCTCGTCCATTCAGGAGCTTCGCCGCCTAGAATTTGGCGCTGGGAGCCAGATCAATGTTCCCATTGCTGTTTTGATTTGGCTGATGATCATCCCCATGATGATGAAGGTTGACTTCGCTTCCATCAAGAATGTTGGAAACCGGCCGCGCGGCTTGCTGGTAACGCTGTTCGTCAACTGGCTTGTGAAACCGTTCTCGATGGCGCTGATTGCATGGCTGTTCTTCCGATACGTCTTCGCGCATTGGGTTTCCGCAGCGGATGCGGACCAGTACATCGCCGGTTGCATCATCCTTGCAGCGGCTCCATGCACTGCTATGGTTTTCGTTTGGAGCTATCTGACCGATGGAGACCCGGCCTATACTCTCGTGCAGGTCTCGCTAAACGATCTCATCATGCTGTTTCTTTTCGCCCCGATTGTTCGCTTTCTCGTAAACGGTGCATCGTCTCTGCACGTTCCGTTTGAGGTCCTGCTATACGCCGTTACCATTTTCATCGTGATTCCGCTCGTGGCGGGCACCGCACTGCGGGTCTGGCTGATTCGCGGGCATGGGAAAGCGTGGTTCGAGAAGGAGCTGCTTCCGCACTTCGCGCCCGTCAGTATGCTGGCATTGCTGGCGACGCTCGTTCTGATCTTTGCCTTCCAGTCAGACAATATCCTCGGAAAGCCGTTTCACGTTTTCCTGATCGCGATTCCGATTCTGATTCAGGTCTATTTCAATTCTTCACTCGCATACGGACTGATGAAGGTGCTTGGAGTCCGGCACGCGGTCGCTGCGCCCGGTGCGTTAATAGGCGCGAGCAATTTCTTCGAACTGGCAGTGGCGACTGCGATCGCGTTGTTCGGTGCCGGCTCAGGAGCGGCGCTGGCCACGGTGGTCGGAGTGTTGATCGAGGTTCCGGTGATGCTTTCAGTCTGTTCCTTCTGCAACCGGACGCGCCATTGGTTCCCGCAGGAGGACCCGGTGGCATCGTCTTAGAGATAGAGAGGAGGTCCAATGTTCTGCTACGAATGCTGCAAGAGCGGCCAGACGCGCGAGGCTGTCGGCCTGTGTCATCATTGTTCCGCGGCGCTCTGCGCAAACCATGCTCACACGGTCGATGACCCGGTGACGGCGACTCGCCCGCTGAATAGAATTGTGGTTCTCCCAAAGCATGCTCGCCTCATACTTTGCGAAACATGCATGTTAGCGCTTCACCAAATGGAAAATATCGCCCTGACCTTGGCCGGGTAACGGAACAATGACCACCAAGAAACGCATATTAGTGCTCTGCACTGGAAACTCCGCTCGGAGCCAGATGGCAGAGGGTCTCTTGCGTCATGACGCGGGGGACCGTTTTGAGGTCGAGAGCGCCGGTACCAAACCCAGCCGGGTTAGACCTGAGGCGATCACAGTCATGAAGGAGCTGGGCATCGACATCTCGGGTCAGCGGTCCAAGAGTGTCGATGAATTCCGCGACCAGAGCTTCGATTACGTCCTTACGGTTTGCGATAACGCAAATGAGAGTTGCCCGATATACCCTGGACACGCGAATCGGTTTCATCACAGCTTCGAAGACCCCGCCGCGCTTCAGGGCTCGGAAGAGGAACGGCTCGCTGTTTTCCGTCGTGTCCGTGATGAGCTGAGGCGCTTCCTCAGCACTTTTCCTAGTGAATCAACTTGTTGAACTTCGTTCTCGGGGTCTTGCTTCTTCTGGCTCAGCAATCGGCGCCAACCGAGTCCTCAAAACCGGCCGAGCCCGAGCCACAGCCCGTGAAAGAGAAACGCACCGAACTCAACCTGCTTGGCGCAACCGACTCGGCCGCCGGCGAAAGCCGGCGCAATGAAAACGTTCCGTTCAACCTCATCGATAATAATGCGCTCAAGGATTTGAATATCCGGCTCGGGACTAATGCCACTATCGTCACCGAGTTCCAGCCCGAGCGAAAATACTTCGGCACCGAATTTGGCAACAATCCCACGTCGGCCATTCACCTCAACCCACTCAAACACCCCAGTGATTTCCACGGCGGCCTTTCGTTCACGCGCTCTGACAGCATCTTCAGCGCGCGAACGTTTTTTCAGGTCGGTGGCGTCCAGCCCGCCCACGAGAACGATTACGGAATCACGGCCGGTCTGGGCCTCTGGCGCGGCGCTCATCTGACCTTGGCTGGCTCCCAGCAAAAGCTCCGAGGCAGCGTCAACGGCAATGTCCTGGTTCCCTTGCCCAGTGAACGGACGCCTCTCACCGCCGACCCAGCCGCCTATCGCCTGATCCAGCGGTGGATCGACGCCTATCCGAAAGCTTTGCCTAACCGTACCGATATCGATCCGCGAGCCCTCAACACCAACTCTCCTCAATCCATCAATACAGACGCGTCAAACGTCCGCCTGGATCAGGATCTCGGCGCTCGTGACAAACTCTTCATGCAGCACAGCTTTACCAATCAGAAGGTGATGGCCTTTGAGTTTGTCGCGGGCCAGAATCCCGACACCAATACCAAATCCCACAATGCCCGCCTCACGTGGAACCACCTCTTCGACGCCCGCTCGTTAATCGATTTTACCGTCGGCTTTGACCGCATGCATTCACTTCTGGTCCCCGAACCCAATGCCGTCGGCCCGCAAGTGATTATCGGGAGCTCGTATCAGAGCCTCGGTCCCGGCGCGACTGTCCCTATTGATCGTCGGATCAACCGCTTCCGCCACGCCGTTCTCTACCGTCGCCAGGTTGGCAACCATTTGTTCTCCGCGGGGGGCGAAGTCGACCGCTTGCAGAACAACGGCCTGGAATCATCGAGTGAGCGCGGCAACTACTACTTCCGCTCCGATTTCGGCCGCGACGCCATTACGAACTTCCGCATGGGCATTCCCAGCCGCTACTCAGCCGCAATCGGAGACGGACATCGCGGGTTCCGTTGGTTCGAGCAGCAATACTTCGCGGGTGACGTTTGGAAGGTGCGGCCGGACTTTACCCTCACCTACGGTCTGCGCTATACGCCAGTTACCGGGCCTAGCGAAGTGAATCACCCCACTCCCTTCAATTTTAACTGCGACTGCAATACTTTCGGACCGCAATTCGGTCTCGCCTGGGACACGCACGCCGTTGGCGTCATCCGTGCCGCCTATGGGCTCCAATTCGGCGACATCTACGCGCAGACGCTCCAACAAGTTCGTTGGGATCCGCCGAATTTTCTGAAGGTTGAAGTGCAGGCGCCTCCCTCCCTCCTCACACCGCTGCAGGATACTTACCTCGGGCCCGGCGCTCGCCATCTGCAGTTCGATGTTCCGCCAAACCTAGAGTCGCCTTACTCACACCAATACAGTTTCCTTTGGGAGCCGCTGCAAGGGAAACCCTGGTCGATGCAGCTCGGCTATATTGGCTCCGCACTCACAAGCTCTTCATGATGTGGTTCGCCAACCGAGCCGTCCCGGTGCCGGGCATCCCGCAAACCACCGCTACCATCACCGAACGTCGCCCCGATCCGCGTTATTACGAATTGCGCGAGGCCAGGAATGCGTCCAACGCTTACTTCGACGCCGCCCGCGTCAGCTTCAAGATGCCTGCATGGCATGGCTTCACCGGCGATACTTCCTACTGGTTCAGCAAAGCCATCGACACCGGCAGCGCCTACACCAACATGGCCGCCGGCGACGAAGCGCTCCAGGGTTACTCGCAATCCCAGAATCTCGTTGCAAAAGATCTCAAGGGGCCCAGTGCGTTCGATCAGTCGCATGCCGTGATGGCACGCTTCCAGTACGCGCTGCCGGTGCTGTCTTCCGGGAGCCACTTGGTGCGCGGCGTAGTCAACGGATGGCGAATCTCCGGTGTCTTTCTGGCCAAAACCGGCCTCCCCTTCACAGTAATCACCGGCTCAGACGGCCCAGGCTCCGGCAACGTCGACGGCTCGAATGGCGATCGCCCCAACTTGCTCGATCCCTCGATCTTGGGGCGCACGATCGGCGACCCAAACACTTCGACGATATTGCTGCCGCGCTCGGCTTTCGGCTACATCGCCCCGACCGATTCCCGCGGCAACCTGGGCTTCAATACTTTTCGCAGAGGCGGCATCCGCAACATGAACGCCGGCTTGGCGCGCTCCTGGAGGTTGCACTCGGAGTGGCAGGCCACGTTCCGCGCCGAATCGATCAACTTCTTCAACACTCCGCAATTCGCTAATCCTAACCCAGACCTGAGTTCACCGGCTTTCGGCAAGATCACCAATACACTGAACGACGGCCGCAGCTTTCAGTTCACGCTGCAACTCCAGTTTTGAGCACCGCACGGTGTTTTGGCCAGTCCGTAACATTGGACGAAACGACTGAGATGCAGCTTGGCCGTTAGGTAAGCGGTGACTTGGACGAAACGGCAACCCGCGGAATTCACCAGCGTCGGTTTACTCCGGTTACGTCGATTCGGCGAATTGTATGTGAGACTATATTCCGCGTTCTCAGCCATGAGCGGAACCTCGGGCATTCCTCAGTGCCAAACCTGGATGCCCGAGCGCAGCTATTCTTGCTATTCTCGCCAGTTGTAGCGGTTCAGTTCGAGCCGCACTCACCGCCGAAACTGGCCGTCGGACCCCACTAATGGTGGACCTGCGCGGCGCTTTGCTCACACATTGCTCACACGCGGAGAATTCACGTCGATAGGACGGCCGAATCGACCGGCACTCCTCCAAATAGAATCAAATAGATAAGGCGCGATCGGGTTTGATGGGATGGCATGCAACGGTTTCGATTCCCGCTAGCGCTACCAAGTTTTCATACAGTTGCAGGCAATGCGCTGGCACGCGAGAATGGCCAGAGCCACGTAGCCACTTCGGGTTCCCAGGGATGAGTCACGTTCTCGACATGAACGGACGGCATATCCAGACATGCCGGGGGTCGCGCCGGAATCTATGTCTGGGCTCTTTAGGCAGCGTTACGTCCTTGTGCGACGCCATGGATTATTGCAAGGGCGTAGCGCTCCTAGCCGAGCGTACGCGGCGTTAGCAGTTTATCCGCGCGGTCGATCGATTTCGCTTTACATATGAAGTCCTGGTCGCTTGCCGCCAGGGCGCAGAACCCATTTGCACCGGATTCGCGCTACGACCAGGCACCACGAATCGCGATTGCCATTGTGTACCATCGGCACGCCAGGCGGTAAAATGATCGAGTTCCGATTCAATATTTTACTCTCAAGATCAGGTGAGCTGAAACAGTGCCCAGGAACTATCTGGAGTGCGCGCGTGAATGAATCAACGGCCGGTGGAGCGGCGACAAACGCCGGAGTCTCATTTCAGAATCGAGTCGCGGCTTGGATAAGCGTTCGCATCCTCGCTGGGCAGGATGTTGCCCCGCTCTGGGGGCTTCCTACCGGAACAGCCTTGGAATTCCTGCGCTGCGAGACCGAGCAGCCGGTTGACGACATTCTAGTTGGCACCTCAACATCCGGACATATTTTTATTCAAGTTAAACATACCGTCCGAATGGAGAAGGGGCCTACGTCGGGTATTGGCGCAGCAATCAATCAATTTGTTCGTCAATTTGTGACCAGCAGAGCCCGCACCACTGCGACCCGGCCTTGGGAGCGCCCTCTCGATCCTGACCGAGATCGCCTCGTTCTGACAGTTGGCCCGGGAAGCTCTGGGGCGGTGGTGGAGACCCTCCCAGCCATCCTGGCGCGATTATCGAACTTGACCCCAGACCAGCCCGTAATGGACGCCGCGACGACGCAAGTCGAGCGTCAAATCTGTGAGATTGTTCTGGAACATGTCGAACGCTCGTGGAAGGGAGTCGTCCAGACTGCTCCAGATGAGGCCGAACGACGTCAACTCCTCCGCCTGATTCGCATCCAGCGTCTGGATGTTGATGCCGACAGCCCAGGTGAGCGAGAAGCCATTAGCACGTTGGCGGGTCTCATTTCGCAAGCGGACAATACAGCCCCATTCCTAGCCTGGACAACCCTGATCGAGCTATGCGGACAGTTCGCTACATCCCGCTCAGGAGGAGATCGGGCGCGCCTCCAAAATGCGCTGCTCCAGCGCGGCATTCAAATTGGTCCCGATACCAGATACGAAGCCGATATTGCCCGCCTCCGTAAGCTCGCTGTGACGGTCACAGCTGCGCTTGCGCAGCTTGCTGAAATCAGGATCGGTGAGACCACAATCAAGATCGACCGCGCCGTGGCACCAGCGCTTCGAGCCGCCGCTGCGAGTGGCTCCGTCGTCGTGATTGGCGATCCAGGGGCAGGAAAATCTGGCCAGCTGCACGATTTCGCTGCCACGCTCACGGCCTCCGGTGCCGACTTCGTCGTTCTGGCCGTCGATCGATTAGCGGCACAGAGTCTCTTCCAACTTCGAGACGAACTCGGCCTTCAGCACGATCTCGTTGATGTTCTTGTCAACTGGCCTGGAACTTCGCCGGGCTATTTGATTATTGATGCGCTGGACTCAGCTCGGTCCGAGTCTGCCGCTGCTGGTATCGGTGAGCTCGTCGGCTCAATGATCCGGAATGGGGAGCGTTGGCGGGTCGTTGCCGCAGTTCGGAAGTTTGATCTCGCGAAAAGCTCGTCATTGCAGCCTCTTTTTGCGGGGCGGCCGCCTGAGCAACCGAGCCCTGACCCAGAATTCCCACGCGTTCGTCATGTCAATGTCTCGGCCTTTGACCCCGCAGAAATCGCGCAGGTCTCGATTCAGAGTGCAATCCTAGGTGAAGTCCTCGCTCGTGCACACGCCGCGTTAAAGGAGTTACTGCGGCTTCCTTTTAACCTCCGGCTTGTAGCTGACATGGTATCGGCAGGCCTTCCGATCGAGGAACTCAGTCCGATTCAAACGCAAATCAGCTTGTTGGACAAGTACTGGACGGCGAGAGTTGTCGGTAATGATCAAGCCGGGTACGTTCGCGAAAACATCCTCCGTGACGTAGCTCAGAAGATGACCGACCGACGTACGATGCGCGTCCATGTCGCTGAACTCGAAACGACCAGTACTCAAAATCCCGAGTTAGATGAGCTTCTGCGCAGACAGGTCCTTGTCCACTGGAGCCCGGTCCCCGGCGTGCGGCAGCGAGACGTTCTGGCCTTTGCCCACAACCTGCTATTCGATTATGCCGTTGGGCGATTGTTGTTTTTCTCCAATGGAGATCGCTTTATTCGATTCTTGGAAGCACCTGATGCAGACGCCGTGATGGCCATTCGGCCCAGCGTCGTCCTCTCTTTCCAGCACTATTGGTACCTGAGTTCGGACGTCTTCTGGGATCTGGTGCTCAGAATTGAGCGGCTCAGCGAATCGCCCGAGATCATCAGGTTAATAGGACCGACAGTAGCCACAGAACTCGCCCGCGATGCTCGACAACTCCAGCCATTGATTGCCGCGATCCAACGGCGCGACCGGGCCGCACAAACGGCTTTCCGGCATTTGATCGGGTCTCTGCTAGCGTCGCCGGCCGACAGCTTTAGGGGGGCATCCGAGCCCGTGTGGGCAAATTTAGCAGAAGCCGTGTCAGCGACGCTTGAAGACGAGGCGGCATACGCGCTTGCAACGTTACTGAATCTCTTGATGAGTCCCTCTCCGCAGTCGATTGAGACGCGGGCACAGGTAGGCCGGGCTAGCCGGAACCTCCTTTCTTTTGTCCGTCGCCGGCCTCAGTACGAAAGTTGGCTCAGCCGTAATGCCCTGACGGCAGTTTGTCGTTCGTATTGCACGAGCGCTGCTGAGTCATCGATCCTCCTCCGGTCATGCTTTGACAGCGGTCTTCTCGAACATCATGGACATGAGGAAATCCCGACACTCGCGCGCGAGGCTGGCCCCGTTCTGGATTGCGATCCCGAATTTGTTGCAGAACTGTACAGGACGGCCTTTAGCCACATGGATACCAGCGAGGCGACCACTATCATCGGCGACGCCCAACGCATTCTCACGTTCACATCGACACGCAGGCAGGATTACGAGCTTGGCCGTTATCAGCTGGCAGAACTGTTTCCAGAGTTTGTCCGCAGGTATCCCGTAACCGCATTTAACGTACTCATCGTTGTAGTGGCAGCCTATATTCGAGCCACTCATTCAGGAGACTCCAATGAGCCCGATGAGGCGTTTGAGTTCTTTGGACGAACCGCGCACATTCGACGAGACTACAGCGAGATTTGGGACTCTGGAGGTGCTTACTCTCACGCTACGCCCCTGCAGTTGCTCGATATTCTCGATTCCTACATCACAGGCCTGCCAGCAACAGAAGCCAGCTATGAGGTGATCGATCAGTTTCTATCGGTGGTCGCTGAAAAGAATGTGTATGCGACCGTCTGGCGTCGAGTCCTTCGATCCGCAAGCCACGCGGCTTCGACTTTAGGAAAGCGAGTGTGGCCGCTGGCGTGTGCAGTACCCATACTCACAGGTTTCGACACCTATCACGTTGCTGGGGAATACTTATCGGCAGCGTTTTCACTCTTAACGGAAGAACAGCGGCTTCGCATTGAAGAAGCTATCTTGAATATAGATGCTGGTGAATCAGCGCTTGTCGATAGCGATAGAATTGCACGTCATCGTGATCGACTCCTTGGCTGTTTGCCGTTGGACAGTGTCATTGCCGCACGAACCAAGGCGCGCATTGTAGAGATGACCGCGGCAGGATCGGTGCCGCCGAACGAGCCAGCAGCGCGCATCACTGGCGGAGCAAGGCCGTATACGTCGGAAGACCATCTTGCACGCCGTGGCGTCCCAGTCGACGCACCTGCGAACCGCCACATTCAAGAACTCGAAAAAAAGATCGAGCCTTTCAATTCCCAACATCTGAACAGTCCCCCTACGCTGGATGAGATCAGCGCGATACTCTCGAACCTGTATGGATTGCGCGACGCCCTGAAGCCAGAAGTCGTTTCTGGTATTCATGAAGAACAAGCTGATTATGCATGGAGTGTGCTGGCCGAGGCCTGCGAAAGGATTGCTAGCAGCTCGTCAGACTGGCAGGCCGGAGGCTTGGGCGAATTTGTTCGCAGCACGCTATTAACTGCAGCCACGAACAGGGTTCCGCTTTACACCGCTGATGATGACAAGCAGTTCAATAGGTCGCCGGCATGGGGTGGGCCTTCTGCCAGGATCTCTGCTGCAGCCGGACTCGTGCAGTTAAAGCCCCCACTTTGTTCGTCTGAAGTGCACGATTCGATTCGCCACCTTGCGTCAGACAGAGTGCCAGCAGTTCGATATCAGATTGCCGCGCGTCTGTTGTCCCTGTACCAACACAGTGCGGATTTAATGTGGGAGTTGTGCCGAGAGTTCGGCCGTAACGAGCTGAATCGTGGCGTATTATCCGCCGTAACCTCAGTATTTGCACGTCTCGCTGCGCGTTTTCCTGACGCCATAGTTCCGCTTGCGATTGATGTTTACCGTCGCCTGCAGAACGACGATGGACTCGATTCGCCGCTTGACCAATGCGTCTCGATCTTTCTCGGCCTGGCACTTTGGCAAGAGAATCCGATCTGCTCAGAGATCGTCGCCGATATCGTAGCGTCGCCTTCCAAGCATTCCCGGGATGCCCACCGGTTGGTGCTTGAGTTGGAACATAACTTAAATCCTGAGCCAGGAAGTGATCCAGCACGGGCTGAGAAAATTCGGCGAGAGTCGTTTCTACTGCTGAATCGAATGGCTGAAAACGTTGTGGCCGAATCAGGCGTTCGCGAAAGGGGTGGTCGAGCTGTGGATGAGAATGTCCTTGAAGCGTGTGCCAAGATCGCCGACACCATTGGGGCACGGCTTTATTTCGCTTCAGGTGCTTTCAAAGGTTCGAATTCCACTACGTATCCGATGACTCCGGAATCGCGACGCCAATTTTTTGCTGACTCGCGAACTATTATCCAGACTTTGAGCACTATCGCAATACCGTCGCTTACGCACCACTTGCTTGAGATTCTTGATCACTTTGCGGACGTCCAACCACGTGCGATCCTGCTTGACTCGGCCTTGGTCTTAGAGGCAGCGAGAGGATCGCGCTATGCCACTGATTCAATGGCTGCCGATCTGGTAGCTAATATCGTGGAACGATTCATTGCCGATCAGCGTGGCCTGTTGCGCGATGATGTCGAAGCCCGCAAGGCCCTCATTGGCATTCTCGATGAGTTCGTGCAGATGGGGTGGCCAAGAGCACAGCGTCTTGCGTATCGGCTGGGCGAGATCTATCGTTGAAACGAAACTGGACAGCCACGGAGTTCCAGCGAGATCTGGAGGTGTTGTGTGCCAAGTACAGCCAGGACTTCGTGAATGTAGCTGCTAAAGTTCGCACCGAGTATGTTGGGAAGTCGCCAGACGTCGAGAACGAGCGTGACCAACTACTCGAGGCTCACGTGCGGGTGTTCATTGATGGCCTGTTAGCATCTCTCAACTGGCAGACGGGCGTCGAAACGACTGGGAACACGAACTTGGTTCCGGAAGCGCCCATCTATTCCGCGGAGCGGTCCAGAGTCCGTTTCCTTGATTACCTCGGCTTCGAGGCTGGAGAGCCTAAGAGGTCATTGTTGATCGTGGAGGCGAAGCGGCCAAGCAGTTGCTTGCCCCGCACTAGAGCTTCTGGCGCCGCTCCAGAGCCTCCCATCAACGCACTGATAAGCGGTCTTGGAGGGGCCGAGATGATAGAGGACTGGTCCTCGTGGCTTAAAACCGCAAGAGACTACGTTTCTTCGGCCGCGAAAATAGCCGATTATCCTCCCAGACGGATGGCAATTACGAACGGTGACTGGATGATTGTGTTCACCGATCCTGATCAGACATTCTATCAGAATCGGCCCGACCCCGGTACCATCCGGGTGTTCGTCAACCGTAATGAGGTATTGCGCAATTATGCCGATGTATTTGCCTTGCTTGAGCACCAGCAGGTTCTGGGATCGGTTGCACCTTTGGCAGTTGAAGAACTTGCCTTTTACGCCACGGCGGCCGACATCGACAGAGTACTCCATGGGTTAAGACTGATGTACCAAGTCGATCACGACTTCTACGCTGCGGTTCCGAATATAAAAGTGATGCCGGTGATACATCTGAGGACGAGACGCGGGGTGTGGCTCGTTGTCGAAGAGAGAGTCGCTGGCGAGGTAGTGCCGCAGAGTCCTGAGCACTTGACCGACCACTACGGCAGAATCTCCTCGATGGCACTCGGACTTTTGGCTAAGGTCCACTCAGTCTTGGGCTTCACCCTGGCGCCTACTGAACTGGCGGAACACTATCATGAGTCCGAACCCGCGGACTATCCGGTCGGACTTCTCGGGATTCGTCGCGTCTTAGGGACCACGCCTGAGGAGTACGTGATCGCCACGGGAAAGAACAGACACTATTTCACCCTCACGCCTACGGTGGCCGCCTGCCCGCATCACGGTATAGACGAGAGTGAGAGGACTCCTCTTGGGGTGCCTGGTCAAAACATGGAGCCCAGAGCGTTTTTTATTCTCGGGCAGGATCAGCGGTGTTGCCACACCGGTGTGCATCGCGCGAAGCGCACTCTGCTGCAGCCCGATAATCGAGATCGTTCCGGGCCCAGAAGCAATGGCGACATGCATTCCTTTTGCGAAATATTCCCGTTCGAGGAATATCTATGCTGCCGGGTGTGTGTCTTTGAGGAAGTTTGCACAAGCGCGTCGGTGTTTATATTGCCATGTAAGCGAGATATGCCTACTCAGACCGCCATCGGACCGTGTAGCGAGGGCCCGGGAGGCGCCTGATTACTTCCGGCGACTCGGCATCGCTCCGGCACCGACAAGTCTGCGAGCTGCTGGCACTAAAGAGAAAGCTTACGCACCGAGAGTATGCCTCCCTAGTAGTTTGCTGGCAGACGAAAGAAAATCAGGACCAGTAATCTGGCAGTGTGCACACGAGGTCGTACCAGCGGGGCTTATCTTGTTACACCAAATACATAGCCAACTAGGCGGGGTTTTAGCAAGAAGCTCCCGGATTCTCACCAGCGCTAGTGCATTCAGCGAACGCGAAATCGGCAGGGCTTCAATCACAGCAGTCCGGACCCATGCATCCCCATCGTTGAGAAACCAGTCCAGAAGGTCCTCGACCGGCATACCGGAATCCTTGGCGAGAGCTTCTGCCGCCACGCGTCGGACAATCGGGTCATCGAGAGCCTTCCAGAGCGAAGCCCTCTCCCGCCAGCCAGTATCCAGCTTCATCACCAGTTCGCCGGCGACGAGGCGGTTGAACGCCTCCCACGTGCGAATTCTCTCATCGACTCCTCTGACCACAAACTGAACCAATGGACATGATGAAAGCGCTTCGGCTGCGACCTGTGCGATCCATCGAGTGCTGCCCAACAACCGAACAGCGATATCGAGAGAGGACTCTCGGTCAACGAAACGCTCCCACCCCTGAAGACGGCGCTTCTTAGCACCACAAAAAAGAAGGCTTTCGGAATCGTGAGACTCTGCCTCCATAGCTAATGCAACTTCGGCTTCGGCCGCGACGGCGGGCCCTTCAAATCCGGCGAGGGTAGCGCACATGTGTACGAGAGCTCGTAGGTCCTCGCCGGCCGTACGCAGCGCAAGTTCAAGCTCCCCGACCGTCGTTTCTGAGTATCCCAGCGTGGCGATCAGATCGGCGATGTTGTCGAGCCGGCGGGCCTCAACGCCATTCAAGCTTCGTTTCTCGGCGAGGCCAATAAAGATCCGAAGGAATTCGCGCCACGCTTTGCGGTGCTCCTCATCCCGTGCCGTCCAGTCGTACATCAGGTAAGGCAGAGGCTCGCGTATAAGATCAAAGCGCTTGATGCGCCCTAGCGCACTACTCACTGTCTGATGGAGGTGCAGATTTCCTTGCTTACCTGCCTCTGCAAATGCCGGCGCCAGATCCGGTCGCGCGGGAAGCATGCTGGTGGCCATTCGCGAAACCAGCTCCTGGACTTCGCGGGTGGACCGCCATCCTAATCCGCCTGCTCCTCGCCGACCTGCCCGCATTTCGCTGCAAGCGTCCGCTAGAACTTGCGCAGGTTCAGGTATTGGTTCATTGCTGTGAAGTGCGGCGCCGGCACACACAAGGCGGTATCTCTGTTCTCCGAGAGTCGCGGCAAGGGCTTCTAGACAATGCATCTTCGTCTGGAACGAAACTGGGAGCCGAGCCACACTGTTCGCCACACTCCAGGCGCGATCGCGGCCAACGCTCTGCTCGGTGAGGGCGACCGCTAGCGATTCGGCGGCTTCTGCGGAGACACTAGCTCCATCTAGCAGGCACTGGGAAGCCAAGCCCTGCCTTTCGAGACTGCCACTTGAGACTGCGCTGCGGACGACGATCTCGCAGACGGCGGGGGACAAAAGGGCGGCCAGTGTTACTGCTTCGGATACCGTCGCTTCCAATGCCAGTTCCGAAAGAAGTTTGTACTGCCGGTTCGGATCAAGCTCGATTATGTAACGGGCTGCGCCGGTTTCCGATAGTAGGGATATTCTGGGCCGCACGACTGGCTCGGGCCCGGAACTAACAAACGCGCCACTCTCATCCCAGAAGTGAAGTACGTCCTGCGCTGTGCTATCTGCGAAACCGGGAGCAAGTCCCCATGTATCAGCGAGCCATCCAGACAATGCTGTAATCAGGACCTGTTGTACTGCCCCACCAGTGCGCAACAGGAGAAATCCAAGCTGAGAGAATGACCCACGAAGTGCTGAGACTGCTGCCGTGGATTGCAGGGCTCCGAGTTGGATTTCCCCGTGTCGCCTCTGGCTGATTTCCCAACGATCGAGAATGCTGTCTATGACGGCGGTAAGAACCTCGGCTCGATTTCCAGGCAGACTGTCCCGGCTAGGTTCCCCAGCCAGAACCGCCAACAGCACCGGTACGAGTGGGGTTTCTTTAAGCCTATCATCGCGCTCAATTGCGTCGATGACCCATGCGGCTCGGCGGTCTTCCCAAGCTTTCGCGTCGACGAGTTCTGTGGAATTGTGGGCGGCGGCGGTGGCGATGATGCGTCTGATCGTGTATTCGATATTTCTGGCAGGTGTCAGCGTTACTTCTCGAAATTGTAACGTCTTCCCAGCCGAGTACGCGCTGTCGCGTGTGGTAATAATAATGTCCACGCCTGGGTGGACTGCCGCTAGCAGTTCGTCAACTTTGGCGGTTGCTGCAAACCTGCGCTCTCTCGTTTCATCAAGTCCGTCCAGAAGTAGCGCTAAATCTCCTGACTCAGCCCGACTGCGGAGTTCGAGTTCAAACAGCGATCGGTCGGCAACAGGCACCTCGCGCACGGCAAGCGTACAGAGCGCATCGAGCGGGGAGAGACTCCGCAACTCTCTCCACCAGTCGTCCATTTTCACTACGACGGGAAGAATGCCCTCTTCGTTCTTCGCGAGTTCCCCGGCCAAATGTGAGAGATCCGTCGTTTTGCCGCCGCCGGGTAGGCCTAGGCTAGCAGTAGAACCCGCCCGAACCGCTGAAAAGCTCGCATGAGAGGCCACCCGCTAGAGTCTCTATCACCCACGGCAACATGTGGATCGAGCTTGTTCGGGTCGTGCTCGAATAAGGGAAGTGGTGCACCGATTCCACGGAGGTCCATTCTGGTGGCACGGTCGATGAGAAGCTCCCGATAGCGGCGCAAAACCTGCCTTGTCGCCTCGGCGCGGGCGGCTGGAGTGCCGCCGGCGTCGGATCTGAATTGAATACCGCGCTTGTGTAGGCGATGACTCCATTCCAGAATTGGCAGCCCCAGCCTGTTCCTGGCGAGCTCTCTAGCTATCTCCTTGAGTTCCTTCCACGCATCCTCCGCCGTTTCCGGCCTAGCCAAAACGCCGCCCCTCATTAAGGTGATGCCTTCTAGCGCCAGGTCACTCTGAAATGGGGTCACTAGCGCGACTCTGTGCAACCGCTCTTTGTCGGCGAAGTGTAAGGCGGTGGCGTGAGCGCCAATAATGCGAAGCTTCTCGGCTTCCTTTGACGTGGGCAAACCGGCAATGGCCGACTTTGCGCGTATAAGCGCAACTGAAAGGGCACGGACAGGAGCAGTCGAGCGCTTCACCGCGAGCAAAACACGGTCTCGTTCGGAAGAAAGCTCGCTGTTCTCAACGGCTTTGCACCACTGCGCCACCACAGAACGAAGTGTCGGATCGGCTTCGCCAACGTGGACGCTCAGCTTGCATTGCACAAATATTCGAGCGCCGTCCCTAAGCACAATCTCGATGTCATCAACCGAGTTGTCTGTCTCGAAACTGACGCACACGGGAATTGCGGGCGAGAAATCAAGGCACGATAGAGAATGGCCAGCCAGACCTAACGAGACAGCCCAAGCCGCGACCGAAGCTCGGAAATCGGCGCCGTCCTCGTTAGACGAGCCGCCGATAGCTCCGGAACTCGCGACCACAGGTGAGGTGGTCCGAGGTGTTTTCGATGGCACTTGAATTTAGTCTACATCGGTTGTGTGATAGGTCCGGTGAGCCCACCTCGATGATTCCGGGCCAATTTCCGCCGGTCAGACAGAGATGTGTGCCGCCCTGGCGCGGTCTTAGTCTCAACAAAGAATTGCAGCTTGTCGAAAGCGGGTCTAGCCTTTCGTTCAAGGATCATGTACTAGGAAACGGTTTACTTGGATGACAGCCGCCGTTGCGGACTTGAGCCTTCACGAGCTCAACGGTATTTCTAGACGTTGGGCCGGATTAGTCCCACGAGTCGGCTTCGGCCTAGCTTATGTCCGTCCCAACCTTGGACACCGAAAACTCCGTCCGGATTGAAAATGCAGGTTTTCGCTCCGTTCGAGAGCAAAGTGGTCTTGTCTTGTCTCGTCTAGAATGTCGCACAGCAAATACTCCAACGCGACCTGCCACCGATTGATTGTAGCGGTTCCCTCAATCCAGCATTCGGTTAAATTAACTGCCAACGAACTGTGCCCATTTTTGTACCCACCCCCTGCATGGAAGCCTTGCTCGCGGTTGCGCGCGCCCTGGTGGTAGGCGATCATAAATCGCTGAAAAACAAGTAACCGATAGCAATGGATCACAATGGATGTGCCCCTGGCTAAGTTATTGATTCTTCTTGCGTTCGTTGTTCGGGACCAGGAGGTCGGTGGTTCGAATCCACTCGCCCCGACCAAATTTTTCAATCACATACGAAACAAACGCGGACCTCAAGAGCCGCTTTGTGACGTAGATTGTGACGTAACCCTTCGAATTTTCTCCATTGAGCTTCTCGACTTTGGGCTTTGCCTCAACGATTGGAATCTCCATCAGCCCACTTTCCAGCTTGCCCAAGACATCACGCTTTGCAGCCATACGGACGTGACTGTAATGCTCCATCATTGCCCGATCCAGGTGTCCAGCCACAGCCATGATCGTTGCGTCAGGAGCGCCTGCTTCCGACATCTCTGTGATCGCCTGATGCCGGAGGTCGTGAGAACGGAAGCCCTGGAACGGCTCTGACGCTCGCTTGCGAGCTTCCTCAACGTCCCTTCCTGCCTCCTTCGCAAGCTTTGCGGCCTCATTACCAGCCCGCTTGGCCGCTTCCTTCACCAGAGATCTCCATGCCGTTCTCCAACTCTTTTGGGGCTTCGTCGGATCAATACGTTCGTTTTCGCAAGCCGGAAAAACAAAGTGCTCGGGACTCGTTGCATTGTGGGCTTGTGCCCGTTCCCATACCCACACACCCGTAAGTTTCACTGCCGAGGCACTTCCGATACAGACCTAACGACATCTGGGGCATGTCGACGGGCGCATATCAGCGGTTCGGCATTTCGCGGCATCGTGGAATCGTTTCCGCGTGATGCGTTAGAGTGGAACACGATGAGAATCGGGATTTTCTTGCTAACGCTCAGTGGCTGCCTGTATGCAGCGGATCGCGCGCCCATGGAGGCGAACTTCCGAGATTCTGCCACCTACCGCTGGCTCAACAAGAAGGTGCTCGATAGCCGTCTGCTCGACGACATGCACAGCCTAGACCACTGGACTGCCATCACCAACGGCCCTGTCGGTCTGGTTGATGCTCGCCAGCCCTATCAAGTCCCTCGAGCGAGTCTGTCTTCCACCGAAATCACACTTAGCCGTGAGAACTCGCGTGATGGGAACCAATCGCTGCGCATGCGCACACCCACGAGGCTCAATGTTCCCGGTCCGAAAAGTGGGCGCGGTTGGGGCGAGGCCGGCGTCGTCCGGCACTTTGATGGCGAGGACTGGCGCAACTTCAACCGCATTTCGCTGTGGATCCGGCCGGACTGGGACGGCGCGTACGTGACCGCGCTTGAGGCCATTCGGATTCACAATAACGGCGTCGAAAAACTCCCAGCGCCTTTCGGGCAGGAGGGCGAGCACACCGTTGTACTGCGGAATCACGAATGGAACCACGTGGTCTGGGAGATGGGCAACGTGGCGCGCGACAAGGTGACGAGCCTTGAAATCCTTTATGAGATGGATGGCAACGAACCGGAAGCTGCGGATACCGCGACTTTCTATTTCAGCCGCCTCGAACTGGAACGCGTGGAACCCGACTATATCGAAGGCTGGGGAGTATGGCCCGGACGCATCTCCTTCAGCCACACTGGCTACCAGACCGGCGCGGCCAAAAGCGCGATTGCCGGCGGGCTGAACGCGCGCGATTTCCGGCTAATCGACCAGGCAACCGGAGAGACGATGCTCTCGAAACCGATTCAGACAGTCAAGACTCACATCGGCACATTCCAGGTAATGGACTTCTCAGAATTTCGGCGGTCCGGAGCCTACGTGCTGGAGGCTGGCGGGAATACGACGCGTCCATTCCGCATCGATCCCGATGTGTGGCGCGAGACCATTTGGAAGGCGTTGAACTTCTTCTACGCCGAACGCTGCGGGATGGCGATTCCCGGGGTACATGGCGTATGCCACCGCGATTGGACCGCCGTGCATGGCGATAAACGCATTGTGGTCAACGGCGGCTGGCACGATGCGGGCGACCTTACCCAGGGCCTCCAGGGCACTGCCGAGATCACCTACGCACTGCTCAGCCTGGCCGAGCGGTTACGCACCCGGGGCGAGGATCGCCAGTTGTATGAGCGTCTCATGGAAGAAGGCCGGTGGGGCCTTGACTGGGTTCTGAAGACCAGTTTCGGTGACGGCTATCGGGGCTCCGGGGGTGTGAACGGACGCCGTACCAACGGCATTATCGGCGACTTCGACGATATCAGCACGACGGCGACGAATTCACCGTTGTCCCACTTCCTGGCCGCCACTACCGAGGCACTGGCTGCCCGCGTACTCAAGGACGATGATCCCCGTTTGGCGGCTTACGCCCTGAAAATGGCCCAAGAAGACTGGCAGTTTGGAGTGGAGGGCTTGGCAGCGGCCGGCGCTCCCGCGTCCCAGGACCGCTACCGGGTTACGTTCGATTCGGCCAACGTGGTGTACGAGGCGCCGGCGCAGGGCGTACTGGCGTCCGTGGAATTGTTCCGCTCGACTGCAGACCGGAAATATATGGACAAGGCGGCGGAACTGGCACGGGTTATGCTCGATTCACAAGAGCGCAAGCGGCCTAACTGGACAACTCCGCTAACTGGCTTTTTCTACACCAGCCCCGCGAAGGACAATGTGCTGCACTACTGCCACAACAGCCGCGAACAGATTCCGGTTCTCGCCCTGGCTCAAATGTGCGACGCGTTTCCAGAGCACCCCGACTGGATGAAATGGTATTCCGCCGTCGTACTTTTCTCGCAGTACGTGCAAGCCACCGCGCAGTATACCGAACCCTATGGCATGCTGACCTCGTCCATCTATCGCGACGACGAATACCCGCTGGTGCCCGAGACCCGGCGGGAATCTTTCCGCAAACAGGTGCTCAACGGAGTGCCTTTAGGAGCCGGACATTACCTGCGGCTGTTCCCAGTGTGGATGGATTACCGCGGAAACAACGGTACGGTCCTTTCGCGGACGCAAGCGCTGGCCAAGGCCGCTCATCTGCGTGGGGATCTTAACCTGGAGCAGCTTGCGCAGCAGCAGCTCGAGTGGGTGATCGGCAGAAATCCGTTTTCCGAGAGCACCATGTGGGGGGAGGGCTACGACTTTCCACCGCTGTACACTCCTATGTCCGGCGACATCGTGGGTGGCATTCCGGTGGGTATACAGACCCGCGGCGAGAGCGATGTTCCTTATTGGCCGGTGCAAAGCACCTGGACCTATAAGGAGATCTGGCAGAATCCCGTCGCCCGTTGGATATACCTGATGCGAGACTTGGCGGGTCCGGCGCTAGTGGAGGGCCAGGCAGACGGTGCCGTGGAATTCAAGGAACCCATCTCCGGCCAAGTGGTCGAAGTGAAGCCGGATTCGGCAACAGGACACTTTCGCGTCATGTTGCCGGAAGGAAAGTACGCGGTTCGAAGTAAGGGCGAGGAGCAAACGCGAACCTTCTTGCCGGGCGCCACGTACAGCCTGGATCTACGCAGCGGCCACGTGCTCGATTTTCAGGTGTCCCGGGAAAGCTCGGGCTCATCCGACGTCACCATCAAGCTGACCGCACGAGGCGGCGGGCATCGTTTCCTCCTGCGCTCCGACAATCTGATTCTGAGCAGCGATGCGAAGGAACTGGTGGTGCAGCCCGGAAGCGCGGGAACGCTGGAGTGGCGCGGGAAGATCACTGATCCGGATGTGCCTTGGGTGGCCGTGATAGTGCCGGACGGCGACCTCGCGGCCAGGAAGGAAATCACAGGCGCGGCCTGGGAACGTTGAGGAGCTGCCACTCCGAGGTCGCCGGAATCCCACTGATCTTACGGCCTGACGGCTCTCTGGCCGCGATTCACGAAGTAGAGGAACTTCACCGGACGGTCTCCGAAATTGATATTGGAGTGCACCATGGTCCCGTCGGGCCGCGCCATGTACGCGGTCCCTGGGTGCTGCATGCGAAGTTCCGTCCCCAGCATGGCAAGGCTGTCGCCCTCCAAGGCCAGCCAAATTTCCTCGTGACCCGGCGCATGCGGGTGCGGCTCGCCCAGGCTCAACGGCGGCAGTTCCACCGTGATCACATTGGCGAGCGTTCCCAGTCCGTCGCGCGACGAGAACAGTTCTCTGACGACATGTGACCAATGGCCGGAGGCACCCGGAACAATATACGGATCCGGACTTGCGGCGCCTGCCTTCTCCTGAACTCCAATCGACGTCGCGTAATGGGCGACCGTGCTAGGAGTGCGAACGTGAGCCGCCCTCTCGTCTACGACGAGCATCTTGTCGGTGGGCTTGAACTCCGGGGGAGTGGGTTCGTTGATGATGTACATGTGGAGGGGCTCATCTCCAGTGTTTTGCATCACGAATTCGAGGTTGGCGGGCACGAACACGGCGACGTCTTTGTGAATCTCGGTGGCTACTCCTTGAGCCGAAACTTTCCCAATGCCCGAAATGATGTAGTAAACCTCCTGCTGGCCAGTGAGCCGCGAAGCTGTAGTGGAAGCATGCGTGGCGAGGGTCGCGTACGAGAGACTATTCGCATACTGAAGGAAAGCGGACCTGAAGGGAGGGGCGAAGTTATCGCCTTTGGTGAGAATATCGCGCACAACCAGCGAGCCGTGAATATTACGCGGCATGGACTCATGCCAATCGCCGAAAAATGAATCGATTCTTCTGGCCTCCGGGTCTCTCTCCGGCGCATAGCGAATCAACGATGGGCTCGGATACGAGTTTATGCCGTTGACGGCGTTGCCTGTTTGACTGGGCGCCGTGGCTGTCTGCGGAAACGCCAGCGGGGAAAGAGTGACAACCGCAAACTCAATCGTCAGGATAGCGCGCATTGTCTGAGACACTGAATTTCTCCTTTCTCTCTACTTCCTCGGCTCGTGCGGATGGTAGCGCGCGAAATAGAGGAACTTCACCTGATCCTCTTCGGAGTAATTGATGTTGGTATGGGGAGCCAGATTGTCCGGAGGATGCAGATAGGCAACTCCAGGGCCCTGCCGGCGGAGAAACGGGCCCACCAATGCGAGACTGGTTCCCTCCAGCCCCGCCCACACCTCTTCTATATCGTCGTGGTTGGTCGCGTGCGGCTTGCCCATGGTCAGAGGGTCGAGCGTCACAGTCAGAACACTCTGCAAAGTGCCGAGCCCATCGTCGGTCACGAAGAGGGTTTTTACGATGTGCGACCACATTCCGTCGCTGGATGTGATAGGAAGAGTGTTCTCATCCCGAACCAACATGTTGGGGTTGGGCCGAAAACCCGGCGGGATCGGTTCGCTGATGAGGTACATCACAAGCGGCTGCTGCCCGGTGTTTTTGAGCGTGAAGCTGAGATTGGCCGGCATCAGGATGGCAACGTTCGGGACAATCTTGGCTGTCTCTCCCGCGGCCTCCATGGTTCCTTGGCCCGACCGGAAATAGAAGATCTCCTGCTTTCCATCCAGACGAGTGGACGCTGTCGATGCCTGAGGCGCGAGTGTGGCACTCGAAAAAGAATTGATATAGCGCAGAACGGCACCTTTCTCGGTGGGCTTCAGCGCATCGCCGCGAGTAAAAATATTACGCTCTTCGAGCGTACCGTGTGTGACTACCGGAGCGGATGCGCGTCCATCGTTGAAATACATGTCGATATATGCGTTGCTTCCCACATCTTCCGCGAAGACGATGGACGAAAATACGCCCAACACGACTAATGCGGAAGCAATGATCCTGCGCACCATAGAACCTCCTTGCAGATCCATTAATTCAGCGGCACAAATCTGACGCACACGGGCGTACCGATTCGCAGAACTGTGCGCGTCGGCGTAATTCGTCCAGTGCCGTCTTCAATGCGGAAAATAACAACGTCGTCCGATGCCTGATTCGCGGCGAACAAGTACGAACCGGTCGGATCGATGGCGAAATGACGCGGCATCAGGCCGCGCGTCGACACCTGCTGGATGGGCGTCAGCGTGCCCTGGACAGGATTCAGCGCGAATACGCTAATCGTGTCCGGTCCGCGATTGGATTCGTAAATATATTTGCCGTTCGGATGTAGCTGCACCTCGGCGCTGTGAAACGAGTTCAGCACCTCAGCGTTCTTGTCATCGTTGAGGTCTGCCGGAATCGTACCGGTTGCCTGAATCTCGGTCAGCCGGCCCCGCGTGGAATCCCAGGCAAAGGCTGTCAAGATGCCGCTCATTTCACTGATGAGATAGCCGAACTTGCCGTTCGGGGCGAAAACGAAGTGGCGTGGACCAGCACCCGGGGGCTTGACTTCAACGAATGGCGGGTCGTTGGGTGTCAAGCTTCCGGTTGCGGGATCGAAACGGTAGATCATTAACTTGTCGGTCCCAAGGTCTGCCGCCACAGCGAGCCGGCCATCCGGCGAAACGTCAAACGAGTGGGCGTGAGGGCCCGCCTGGTAATGGGGATCCACGCCATGACCGGTGTGCTGGACTAGAGCGGCCTGCGCGCCCAACGCCCCATCGTCCCTCACATGCAGCACCGTGACGGTGCCGCCCCCGAAGCTAGCTGCGAGCAGATATTTGCCCGAAGGATCGAGTGAGATATAACACGTTGAAGTGCCGCCGGAAGGCACGGTATTCAGCAAGGTCAGGTAACCAGTCGCCGGGTCGATGGCATAGGCACTGATGAAAGATCCTTTGTCATTGTACGGACCCACCGAGAGTGGATCTTCGCTCACCGAGTACAGATACCGGTGGTTCGGGTGGACTGCTAAGAAAGACGGGTTTCGGATCTCCGCCGCCAATTGGGGTTCACTCGCCTCGCCGGTGGCGCTCTGAAATCGGCTGACGTAGATACCTTTGCTTTGGCTTTGTCCAACGGGCGCGCCCCGCCTGGTGTACTTGAACCCGGTGTACGTTCCGAAGTAAACGAGGGACTCCCCCTTCGGCTCCGGTGGAGATGAGAAGCCGGTCAGAACTGCGAGTCCAGCCGCAAACACGAACCGGAAGACTCGTTGACTGCAACGTGATGCTACGTTTCTCGTCACAATCCAGGCATCGGACTCAGCCGACAGCCTTAAAATCGAAGCGAGCTTCATTCAGGGGCTGGCCGACCAGTTCGATTCTCTTCAAATCACGCGTTCCCAGGCCAACATCCTCTGCCAGCCGGAGCATGTTGTCGGACGTCTCGAATGGATGTGTACCGCGGTCCGCCATAGGATCGAAACCCATCAAGGCCATGCAAACGGCGTCGGTGTTTACCGGATTGGTTCCGGCGACGAGCAGGCCTGGATGTACTGGGGTCAACCGGCCCCGCGCCCAGGGGCCCTCGCCTCCTGCCATCGTTTTGATCCCGTCCACGATTGCCAGATCGATCGGACGAGAGCTCACCAAATCGACCACCGCCCGCGGCACACGGTACCCGGCCTTCCTCGGTGATGACGGATCTTTCTCGGAGGGTGCGCTCTTGGAGGGCTGCCGGTTGCCCGAGTGAATCAGACTGCGGCCACCCCTTGGGTTTTCGTTGGGCTCGTCGACGCCAGCGTTGGCTCCATAGATCGAGCAGGGAGTTATCCCAAAACAGTTCTTCATCGACAGCGTGATGCCGGTGTTCTCGTGTTCTTTCATCTTTGTCAAACTCACAAAGACGTCGCAGTCGGCGTAGGAGTGGTTGAGATCGTAAGCAGGATACAAGTATCCCCCGAACGGAACCGTGAATCGGGAATACTGATTCCCCTGCCCAAGGTAGTTGGTGTTCTCAAACTCTACGTTGGGCGCGGCATTCAGAATATCGCGCGGGACCCAATTGGCCTGCAGCATGGTTTCTTCCAAGCCATCAGCGGAGGACCATGGACTCTCCAGCACGCGTATCCGCCTGGAGCCTGCTTTCGCCATCAGATATGTCGCAGCGGCAATCACGTTCGGGTTGGCGTAATGGGTGTCCCCTAACGGCAGATGCCCCAGCCGGTAACTCGGGGCGCCGGTGAGATTGATTTTCACTGCGACAGTTTTCCCTTTGACGATCCGCCCCAGACCGCCGATCTGGTCGAAGATTTTTTCCAGTGCCGGCAACAGCTCATCGGCGGCGTAGCCCATGCATTTCCCAACCGCGACGGGTGACGCAGGAGCTGTCGCGGCGTGGACAGCAGCCGGCGCGGCGACGGAAATGCCGGCGATGCCCGAGACCGTCTTGATCAACCACTCCCTGCGACTGCAATTCGCTTGCATGGCCGTCTCCTGTTGTTACAAATACACCAGAATGTGACCCGCTGTCCCCATCATAAATCGAGCTCAATTGCGGCGTACGGAGACACTGCCGGAAAATGGAGTTCCACGGCGTCTGTCAGCGGTTCCATCTCAACCTCACGTGGAGACGGCTGCTGCAAAGTCCGGATCCGAGCTGATCGATACCGGCCAGCCACGCTTACTGTGATCTCATCGCCCATTCCACCGTGTTGCAGATTACCACGGTCCACATAGAAAAGCATTTGCACAAGGGCTTGTCGCCGATCGGGCGTCATCGTGAAGAAAGATCCGACAGCGCCTCCATTCCAGAAGCGCAAGAGATCGTACTGATGGCTGACCAGCACCACTGAGTCGTTGGCCAACAGATATGCGTCAACGAGATTCGCCTTCGCCACCGCCACTCTCCCCGTGCCGTGCATGCGCAAGTCATACCGAGGATGTTCGGCCTTCCTGGCGGAACTGCCGGGAAGAATTGGGCCCCACTGGGGACCGGCAATCACCAGCCCGCCGCCTTCGACAAAAGCCAGGATTTGCTTAAACAGACCCGGCGCAGGCAAGCCCTCGTCAGGACAAATCACAGCTTTAAGACCTCTCAACGTCGATGCCGAGAGCGCCGCTAGGGGAATGATGCGGTACTGCTCGTTGGTTCGATCGAGCAAGTCAAGTAGCTCGCGGCTGAGGGGCTCGTTCTTTCCGGAATAGTCCGAAATGACTCCGATCACGGCTTCGGGAACGTAGTCTGACCAGCTTTTCTGGGCGGCGAAGAAATCCGCTGCCCGATTCACCTGAGTCCATGTTTCAAGTGCGCGCGGCTCCTGAGCCGCGATCGCCGGCGCAAGCTGAGCGTCGAGCGAAATGATCCAGCGGCCGCCGCGGGCCGCCGCGTCAGCGAAGGCCATTACGTAGGACTTAGGAGATGAACGCGACTGCTTCGGCCCGGCGTCTACCCAAATCGCCGATCGTGGCTGAAGAGCGGCGGCCAGACGCACCACCCAGCCATTCGAGTCCACCCACGGAGCAGCCGTAGGGCCGGCTGTAACCGCGCCGTTCTTGGCCACTTCCACGCCGGGCCACTCGCCTTTAGTGATGACAACTCCAGCAGGCGGGGAGCCCGGTTCACCGACGTTGATGCCTTTCTTCAGCGCCTCTGCGACAACCGACTCGAGCGCGGTCTCTCTCTGAACCAGCAAGTAGTTGATGCTTGTGCCCTGTAGTAGCGCGAGAGCGGATGGGTCCACCCATCCAGCCGGCCACTGCATCGGAGTCCATTGTGGATGCATCAGGAGTTAACCTCGAGCCGACACTAGGCGGCTCGGCAGCGTTTCCAGTTCTGAACGCCGCATACGCGCCCAGTCTGCTGCTCATCTTACCTCTGCCAGAGGAGCCTCGCGGAGACTGCCCGATCACAGTGGCTTCGCGCTCGTCACCTCGTCAAACTTGCGATTCTGTCCGGTACGTCCGCATGCGCCCGCTTTTCAAAATGCAAAAGGGGGTAATGCATTAGAAAGCCCCACCGAGAGAGCTTTGGCCCGTGCGAGATACCAACGGCCAAGGCCGCTGCCGGCCGTATTGCTTGCCAGTCGCCGTCACTCCAAGTTCCAGTAAGGCTGCCCGGCGACGACGCTGTGTTTTCTGCCGCCAGAAGGCCGCCCGCAATCGCATGGCGTTGGAGAACACAAGCTTTTCATGTTTGCGATGTGCATACATCCCCAACGACAGCGTCATTGATCTATGACGGCTCCTGATTTGCCCTTAGGTTTCGATTTTCTTTCGGAGTGACGAAGTCGGGTCTTTCGGTTTTCAATTTTCCGAGCCGTTGGTGAAACTCATCTACCGGTCACCCGGTGTTCTGTTATCTGCTTTACACCGGTGGCCGAATCGAGCTGTACGTACCGGCTCCGATGTGCTGGTAGCTCCTGGTGGTAATCCGATGCGTTGCACCGTTCTTTTCCAGTGCTTCCAGTTCTCGTGATTGTCGAGGATCATGCGTGCAGCCAGGCGCTTCTGGAAGGCGCAATCGTAGATCAGGTCCATGACGTCACTCCCTTCGGGCCTTGGGGCGAGACCGAATTTGTCAACGAAGGAACGAAACGTCTTCACCCTAAACTGGAGACACCCGTAGTAGTACCGGCCATCAAGGTCCTGATGAACGATCCGAGCCCTGTTGCCGGATTCCGCCAACGACAGCGCATCAAGCCACGTTTCCAAGGTCCGTTTTTGACGGATGCTTGGGGAGGCTGCAACGGATACATGGGCCTCGTCATTAGCGCCGGGGGCACAGCCATCGTCTCCATTCACTTGCGAACATGTTGTCGAGATAACAATGATGACCGCAGCCACAAAGCTGGAGCGCATTCGAGCAAGGCTCTTGGAAGTTTGATGTGTCCTGCTTTCCACTGGTGAGGCGATTATGGGCTACGAAAGCTGCGAGCTCAATATGTGTTTGGTTATCGGGGCACTGCTAACGGAAGTGGCTCACTTGTTAGCCATGACATTGACACACAGTTGCCGTTCTAGCAATTGGCGCACCGAAGCGTCCGGGTCGTGGCAACAATCGACGATGATGCGACATGCTGCGGAGGCTGTCGGCCGGGAGCATCGAGGTCGCCAGCATGAAAATCACCGTCGGCTTTGCCGAGGATGGGAGTCGGACTATCCCGCATGCGCCATACCTGTGCAGCACCTATTTGTTTTTGAGCGTTTGCGGATCGGAGACCAATGATGTTTGACTAAGAAGGCGCATGTCTGGCTGCCAAGCATCAGCGCTTCCACCTGCATCTCAGGTTTGGGCACTCGGGATGGCCACGCTGCCATACTGTTGCAATCAGTTCCGCAATCTGCTGCGAAATACGGGGAGAAGTACAATGCCGGCAGGGATGCCAAGCGCGAGTATATGCCGCGTCATTTTTCGCGTAGAAAACTTTTAGCCAACATCGCGGCGGTTGCGCTTCCCGGAATCTCGCGAGCGGCATCGAGACCATATGCAGAAGGCGTCGTATTCGACGAGATACCGCCCGAAAGGAGTGGTGTCTACTGGGTTCATAGAAATGCTCTTTCGGCCGAGCATCACCCCCCGGAAACGCTGGGCCCTGGCTGCGCTTTCCTGGATTATGACAACGACGGCTGGATGGACATCTACCTCGTCAATAGCGGGCCATGTGATTTCTACAGGCCCCCAAAGCCGTTGCGCAACGCGCTCTACAAGAACAATCGCGACGGAACCTTTACCGACGTCACCGAGAAATCCGGCTTAATCGGCGGAACAACCTTCGGCATGGGAGTAGCCGCGGGCGATTACGATAACGACGGCTACCCCGATCTCTTGGTCACCGGCTACGGCCGGTCCATCCTCTACCACAACAACGGTGACGGCACATTCACCGACGTCACGGAGAAAGCCCGTCTGTCCCTCCCCGGCTGGACCACGAGCGCCGTGTGGTTCGATTACGACAACGATGGCCGCCTCGATCTCTACGTCTGCAACTACATTGACTACACGAACAAGATCCCGTGTCCCGATAGTCTCGGCCGGCGCCACTACTGCACGCCCAATCTGTATAAGCCCACGCACGGGTTGCTCTACCACAACAACGGCGACGGCACATTCAGCGACGTCGCTCTGGGCACGGCAATTGACCGCGCCATGGGCAAAGGCTTGGGAGTGGTCGCCACCGACGTCAATAATGACGGGCGCATGGACCTGTTCGTCGCCAACGATACCGTGGAAAATTTCCTGTTCATCAACCGCGGAAACAACCGCTGGCAGGAGATCGGTGTCATTGCCGGCGTCGGTTTTGGCGAGAATGGGCAGACGCGCTCGGGCATGGGCGTCGACGCCGCGGACATCAATGCCGATGGCTGGGAAGATCTCTTCGTCAGCAACATCAACTATGAGATGTTCTCGCTTTACACCAACAACAAGAACGAAACCTTCTTCGACGCCGCGCACAAATACGGCATCGCCGAGCCCACGCGCATGCTGAGCGGCTGGGGCTTGAAGTTGTTTGACTACGACAATGACGGCGCTATAGACCTCATCCTGTCCAACGGCCATCCCGACGACATGGTGGAGTCGTACTACGAGAATGTGAAATACAAAGAGCAGTTGCTCCTGTTCCATCAGGAGCGTGGCCTGCTGCGCAATGTGAGCGCCGAGGCTGGCCCCGCTTTCCGCAAGCCGCTCGCCGCGCGCGGTCTCGCTGTCGGCGATTATGATAATGATGGCCTGACCGACGTGCTGGTGGCCACCAACGGCGGCGCTCCCGTTCTACTGCATAACCGCTGCTCAGCGGGCAATCACTGGCTAGGTCTCAAACTGGAAGGCGTGAACTGCAACCGCGACGCTGTGGGCGCCCGCATCACCTGGTCGGTCGGCGGCGTCACCCGGTCCCGGCTGAAAAACGGCGGCGGCAGTTATTTGTCCTCGCACGATCCCCGCGTCATCCTGGGGCTGGGCGCGAGCACGAAAATCGATTGGGTCGAGATCAAGTGGCCGCTGCCAAGCGGCAAGACGCAACGGCTTGTGGACCTGCCCACGGATCGCTATGTCACAATCATCGAGGGAAAATCAGAGTGATTTCTCTACGCCCTTTCCTGCTACTCCTCCTCGTCATTGGCGCGGGCGTGGATCGCATCGGTGTCGGGCTCGCCGACAAGATGCTGGTCAATCCTATGCTCTGTTCGAGCTGCTCAGGGCCTCGATCATGGTGATCCGCGGAAAAATCGGCGAGTGAGGCGGCGCTCTACTTCGGACCCGCTTCGCCAGCCTCCTCCGCCCGCCTCTCCTGCCGGGCCCGTTTCACCTTTTCGTCCGCTTCCTTTTGCAGCCCAAATTCCCGGCTGGCGTCTTCCTGCCGCCCGGAGCGCTGATACGCCGTTCCCAGATAAAAGTGAGCCGCCGGGTTGTCCGGCTGTAGCTTGGTCGCGGCCTGCAGCGGCGCCACCGCCTCTGCGACGCGTCCCCCTTCGATCAGCGTTCTGCCCAGCCCAATAAATGCGTCCGTAAATCCGTCATCGATCTTCGTTGCCCGTTCAAAATGCTGCGCCGCCACACTCGTCTGCTGGTCCTGCCGCGCCAGCTCGCCCAACACATATTCCGATGGCGCGCTTGCAGGATCCATCTTCAATTCTTCTTCGAATTCCCGCCGCGCCTCTTCTTTATTCGCGTCCCGGTTCGGCCCGGAAAGCAGCAGACGCCCGATGCGATAGTGAATTCCGCGAACTTTCGGTTCTTTCTTCAGCACCTCGCGGTATTCCGCAATCGCATCCTCTGCCTTGTCCTGCGCTTCCATCGCCTCGGCGTTCAACTCGTGCATCTGGTAGGAATCGCGCGCACTGCTTGCCAGTTCTTGCGAGGCGCGCAGCGAAAGATCAGAAAATAGCTGGACCGTGATATACAGCACCTCCGGATCGTGGGGAAATTGTTTTCTCAGAGAGCGAACCAGGTCCACGGCCATTTCCGCATCTTTCAATGTCATCGCGCACTGCACGCCGTCCACCCCCAGCCGCTTCTTGAGCTCCGGATCCGCAGCGTGCGCCAGGGCCGCCTTAACCATTGGCAGCGCTTCCCGGCATTTGCCTGATTCAGCCAGCACCGCGACCGAGGCCGGTGCCGGGCTCTTGCCGGCGGGCGCCTGTGCGGCAGCCATTCCGACCATCGCTAGCGCGCTCGCCGCGCGTAGCTCTCTCACGCATTCATTGTACGTTTGCGCAGGTGCAAGTGGCCAATGAGCTGCATTACTAGAGAATCACTGGCAAAAGAGGATCGATTTTCGCGCTGGTGGGTTTTACTCCCAAAACGTTGACGGAATCGGACGCAAAGAAACTGGCCACACTTTCAGAATGGTATCGCGGTAAATCTCGGCTTCGATTACCATCTCCCATGCATCGGGCGAACCGCTCTTGGCCCACTGCTCCTCCACGAGCTTCAGACCTTCGCGCGAAAGGAGTAATGACGTCATACTAGTCAAAGCTCGGCCCAACAAAAGCAGTGATCGAGTCCCCTCCGGCCGAGCAGGCAACAGAACGACAATCGCCGGAGAGATCCGCCGGTCTGCCGAATAGGCAGTTTCTTGAAACTCGGCCGGCTCGCCAGGCTTGGGGTTTCGGTTCCTGACCAGGTCGGGGGTAACCCTGGCGATGTAGAAATTCAACTTCTCCAGCATCCCATTGAGATAGACCGCGGTTCGGGGCATACCGAGGAAAACGGTGTTCTGAGCGGCAAAAGAACCGGCCCCGAACCTTCGCGACTCGATGAGTTCCACTTGCTGGCCGTTCTTCTCGAGGTATTGCAGCAACTTCACGCCTGCCGTAAGCTCAGGCGCCCCTATGTATGACTGGGATAATTCGGGAGGACCCAATCTTTTGGACAAGTCCCGGAGAATCGGGGACGTAGGCCACTTTGGAAAGTCCGAGATCTCCAAATCCCGCACATACAGTTTGTGGTCCGGCCAGAAAAAGTACATAGGGCTTGGCACCACGACCGTCGTGAACTTCCCTCCTGCGAGAAATGATCGCCAGAACCGTGGCAGCGGAGGTGGACTAGGCGGGATGGCAGCCCTAAGGCCGCGATTCTGGATAACAAGCGCGGTGCAAACGAACACCAGTCCGCTAACGACAGCGGCAAGGCCTACAATGTAGCGAAGTGGCAGCCGTTTGAATACGGAAACAAACGAGAGTTTGGGCCGCTTGTAGACCCACTGCAGCTCGTGGCGGCCGAGCGGAATCGACAGCCGAATCGGAAACGATGCATCGGACGAATCGCAGAATTCCCTGAGTTTCGTGCGTAGCCGTGCCACGTGCACCCGTACCGTGGAATCTGTCTTTGGATCGAAATCCGCAGAGCGTCCTAAAGCATCCACTGCCAGCGCATATTCGCTGACTCGCTCTTCTCGGTGATTCCAGAGGTAAAGGAGTAGCGCCCGCATCATCGGCGCCGTGCGAAAGGTTTCGCTGTCTGCCACCTGCTGGAGGAGATCATCGAGTTCCTGGCTTCGGCGCGGCGCCACTCGGCTGACTACTGCAGTCCTGGCCACCATTTGATTCGATCATTCTGCTACATGCATCTGGGATACGCAAGGGGGCACCCCCATAACTCATTGAAATCGCAACGCAACAGCCCAAGTTAACGTGACGTAACAGCCCGCAACATACTGATTGAGACTTGATTGTAAAGGGCAGATCTGCATAATCCGAAAACACACACACGTGTATGCTTTTTGGCTAAGGGGCTTGGTTAACCCGGGAAAACTATTCTGGTGAATTGGGGGAAAGGTGTCGACGTATGAGGACTCGAATGAGAATTTGGCTGTTCGCCTTTGTGTTGGTTTTTGGCGCTTCGCTGGCTTGGGCGCAATTGTATTCGGGGTCGGTTGTCGGCGTAGTTGCCGATCCTTCCGGCGCGGTAATTCCGGGTGCGAAGGTGACGTTGGTGGATCAGGACAAGGGCTATACCTTCAACGTCACCACCGACAGTACCGGGCGCTATTTCTTTCGTGGTGTCCCGCCCGGAAGCTACAAGGTCACCGTTGTCGCCCAGGGATTTCAAATTCAAACCCGCACCGGTATCGTCATGGAGGTGAATCAGAATACCTCGGTCGACCTCACCTTACAACTGGCCACCGGCGCGCAAACCGTCAATATCACGACTGAAGCGCCATTGCTCTCCACGCAGGATTCGGTCACATCCCAAGTGATCGACCGGAAACTCATCAATGACCTGCCCAACGTTGACCGCGACGTCATGAGTCTCGCCTATCTAACTCCCGGCGTTGTCGTCATCCAAAACGGCGGTCAATCGGCCGGCGGCAATTGGTTCGTTTCGAACGGAGGCCGCGAAGCGACGGCCGACGTAGTATCGGACGGGATCAGTCTCACGCAGTTCGACCAAAACAGTGGCGTGCAGGACTTGCAATTGGATCCCAATTTGGATTCGGTAGAGGAGTACAAGGTACAAACCTCGAACTTCAGCGCGGAATTTGGTTTTTCTGGCGCCACCATCGTGAACATGATCACGCGCTCGGGCACCAATGAATTCCATGGCAGCTTGCATGAGGCCTTCCGCAACAACGTACTGGACGCCAATGACTACTTCGATAATGCGGCTGGCAACTCGTTGCCCGGCCTTCACCGCAACCAATTCGGCGGCACGGTGGGCGGCCCTATCAAGAAAAACAAAACCTTCTTCTTCTTCGATTACGATGGCATCCGGCAAACCTCGCAGTCGACGCACACGGCGGCGGTGCCGACTCCGCTCGAGCGCCAGGGGAATTTCGGGGAGTTGTGCACCTATAACGGCGGCTCCTTCGACAAGAACGGCATGTGCTCTTCTCCGGCGGGTCAGCTTTGGGATCCCTACTCCGGCGTCTATAACGCCAACGCCGGCGGAGCCGTCCGCTCCGCTTACATCCCGTTCAATAACATGATCACATTTATGAGCGGAGGTAGTCCGGCATTGCAGGGCACTCCCTACGAGCCGGCCCCGCATGCAGGCAACCTCATTGATCCGGTGGCAAAACAGATGCTGAATTATTTTCCCATGCCCAATACCGGTGGCATCATTGGAACACCTAGCTACAACAACTTCTTCAATTGGATCAAATCGGGGGCCAACAGGACGAACAACGACCAGTTCGACATCAAGATCGATCATCGCTTCAGCGACAAGAGTCTCTTGTCCGCCAAGTATTCTCAGCAGAACAATTTGTTCACCCCCGAGAATTTTTACGGAAACATTGCTGATTCCAACTCCGGGCCAACACCAACGCGCGTTCATGCCCTGGCGCTCAATTGGACTTACACCTTCAGCCCTACCATACTGATGACCCTGTCTGCCGGCTTCGTCCGGGAATGGAATCTCCAGCCCGGCCCAAGCCAGTTCAAAAATCTGGATCCCTCCGCCTTGCTTGGCGAGCCAAAATACATGGATTTAGGCTCTCCGGCCTCGCTGCCCAGTATCAACATCGGAGATTCGTACGGTTCCAGCGTTGGCAACGGGCCTTACAGTTACTATCTGGCCGGGCAATCTACGGCTCAGATACAAGACACCTTCAGTTGGGTCAAGGGTGCGCATGAAATAAAATTCGGCGGGGAAGTGCGCCAGCATCTGGGCAACTTCGCCAACCCCGGACCAACCGGCGGGTCGTTCTCCTTCGACTACGGCACCACCTCCCAAGATCCTAATTTCGGCGATGGCGGCGACGCCATGGCGAGCGCCATGACCGGTTTCTCGGTAGATGGTGGCGGGACGTATGAAATCGCCAACTGGGTCAGCACCGAGAACTATCAGGCCGGCGGCTACATCCAGGACAACTGGAAAATTACAAAGAAGCTGACGCTGAACCTCGGCTTACGTTACGACATCACCCTGCCGCGGACCGAACGCTATAACCGCATGAACTGGGACGATCCGAGCATAGTCTCTCCGCTGCAGATACCCGGGCTGCCCACGCTACACGGCGGTGAGGTGTATGCCAGTCCCAATAACCGTACCAACTACGAGCCTGACTACACGAATTTCCAGCCACGATTCGGCCTGTCCTGGCAGCCGCTGAGCAAGACCGTGATTCGCGGCGGATATGGTATTTTCTACTCAACCTCCAAAGTCGGCGCGGCCGGACCGGGCGCCTGGGGGTATCAGGGATACGTGAAAGACACTCCCTGGATCACCACTTATCAGAACGATCACGCCACTCCGTTCGCCCCGCTGAGTAATCCGTGGCCCAACGGAGGGCCTAGCTTACCGCCCGGCAACACGTTGGGTGCGCTCAATGACTACGGCGGGTACACTGCCTGGGGTCCAATCAAGAGCTTGGCCTCCACTCCTTACGAGGAAACCTGGAGCCTCGGTTTCCAGCGTGAGCTCCCCTTCAACATGGTGGCCGAGGGCGACTACGTCGGTAAGGCGGGGCACCATCTGTATTTCGACGGCGCCGGAAATCTGGATTTTCTTGGACCTCAGATCGAGCATGACTCCGCCGGCCAGATCGCGCAGTTGCTCACCCTGGTGAAAAATCCCTTCTACGGGCATCTGACTGATCCGAACGCCCCATACAACACTCCCTTGATTCAGCAATCCAACCTCCTCGTGCCCTACCCTCAATTCGGTGGGTTCCCTGGCGATGCGCCGCCATGGGCCAACTCCATCTACAATGCGGCGCAGTTACGGGTCGAGAAACGGTTCTCTTCGGGGCTCGAATTCCTGGTGAACTATTCGTTTTCGAAATCCATTGATGATTCATCGGCTACCGATGGCAACATCGACTGGATCGGCCTTGCCGGGGGCCATCTCCAGGATCCCAACAACCTGAGGCTCGAACGCTCCGTGTCCAACTACAACGCCACCCATGTACTGAATATCAGCCATGTATACGAGCTGCCGATCGGCAAGGGAAAGATGATCGGCCACGATTGGAATCCGGTTGTCAATGCGATCGTTGGTGGCTGGCAGGTCAACGGGATCTGGACCTTCGCTAGCGGATTTCCGTTGACGGTCGGCCTTACGGGCAGCGGCAGCTTCAGTCTCCCGACTTATGCCGGTCAAGGGCCCGATCTGGTCGGCAGGCCCACGCGCAATACCGGTTCGGATTGGCTCACCCACTACTTCGCTAATCCCGATGTCTTTATTCGGCCTCCCCACTATACGGTCAGCGACGCACCCAGGACTTTGCCCTGGATCAACCGGCCCGGCCAGGAGAACGCCACCCTCTCCCTGTTCAAGAGTTTTCCCATCAATCGGATACGGGAGGGAGTGCGTGCCGAGTTTCGACTGGAAGCGCTGAATGCGTTCAACCACGTGCAGTTCAGCCCGCCCCACACGACTGTTGGATCCGGTCTCTTCGGCCAGATCAACAGCCAGGCCAACGTCCCGCGCCAGGTGCAGTTGACCTTGAAGGTGTACTTCTAAACGCCGGGCGAGCCGTTCATTACCCATGCGTGGGGCCATCAGGAATATGACTCGCTCGTAGACTTGATAAGACCCGACGCGACATTCCGGTGGGAGAGTCTCAGCGTTCCGACAGAGAACCCGATTGCCATGCCGGTGGGGTTACCAAAATCAATCCGAACACGGGTGCACGAACTCGATAATCGGATCCGGCAGGCGGACTGCGTCCTCATAATCACTGGAATGTACGTTGCTCATCGGCAATGGATCCAATCAGAAATCGAATCGGCGCTTGATTTCAAGAAGCCGATCGTGGGTGTCGCGCCGCGGGGTCAGGAGCGGATTCCGGAAGCTGCCCGATGGCTATCGAGAACGCTTGCGGTGAACTAGTCCGGTGGAACCGTGAGTCGGCAATCTCCGCGATTCGCCGCACTGAAATGCTCACCAACGTTCTGGTCATGGAGGCTGAAACAAAACGCTTTGGCTCTAAGCCATCCCGCCCACACGGCACGGAAATGGCACTTTGCGGCACTCGCTCAGCACGGTTCGAGAGGACATTCCTCTCGGATACCCATTCCCTTGCGTGGTTGCCAGGGCTATAATCCAGCCCATGAGACGTGTGGTTTGCGGTCTTTTGTTGTCTAGCGTCGGAGTGCTGCACGTTGCTGCTGGCCAGAACGAGCTCGCTGAGAGGCTGTCCACTTCAAAACCTCGCTTGACCCTGATGGCACTCCAGGACGCCGGGGCATCCCGCGCATCGCTAAGCCGGCCGCTTGACGGTACTTTTCGCTGGCCGAACGGCAAACGGGTCGCGGTGAGTCTGTCCTTCGATGACGCCCGCGCCAGCCAGATGGACGCCGGGCTGCCTCTGTTCGACCGCTACCACGCTAAGGTGACGTTTTACGTCAACCCGCCGAACTTGAGTAAACGTCTGGACGCGTGGAAGCAGGCGGCGGCAAAAGGCTACGAGATCGGCAATCACTCCATGACGCACCCCTGTACGGGCAACTTCTCCTGGGTAGGGAAGAACGCGCTGGAAGATTACACCATGGCCATGATGGAGCACGAACTGGATGAGGCCAACACCGAAACCCAGCGCCTACTGGGCGTGAAGCCGACAACGTTTGCCTATCCGTGCGGGGAGAAATTCATCGGCAGGGGTACCGGAACTCAGAGCTACGTGCCGCTGGTTGCCAAGAAGTTTCGAGCCGGCCGTGGTTTCCGCGACGAAGCGGCCAACAACCCCGCCTTCTGCGATCTGGCACAGGTACTCGCGCCGCAATCGGATGGGATGAGCTTTGAAGAAATGAAAAAAACGGTTCTCGCCGCCGCACAAGAAGGCGGCTGGCTGGTCTTTGCAGGCCACGAAATCGGGGAGGCCGGCTACCAGGTCACCGAAACTTCCGTACTCGAGCATTTTTTGCAATACGCCGGCGATCCCGCTAACGGAATCTGGCTCGATACCGTGGACACAGTCGCTCAGTATATTCAGGCGCAGCGCGGCCATTGAGTGGAGGCGGGCCCGCGCATGCTAAGATCAGCGTCTCGTATATGCGACGACTCGCGCGTTTACTGTTCAAGGTAGAAGGAATTCTGCTGCTTGCGACCGGCACGCTACGGGGGCAAGCTGTGTCCCCGCTGTTTGCGCGGGGGTTCACGGCTATCCCGCAGCCGCGCCAAGTGAAATTGGAGCCCGACGATTTTCGATTCGGCAGCGGCTGGCGATTGGAAATCGGGACAGGTGATGTTACCAGGAATTCCACCGCCGTCCTGGCTCTGGAAGAGGATCTCGAATCCCGGTTCGGAATCGTTCTCAAAACGGAGGGCAGCGGTCCGGCGGTTCGTCTCGAGATGGCGCCCGGATCGGTTCATCCAGGACAGGCGCAGGATCGGGACCCCGAGGCTATCGCTGCGCAGGCATACCGGCTGGAACTTTCGCCCACGGCCATTCGAATTACAGCAAACGCGGAGCCGGGGTTGTTCTACGGCGTGGAGACGCTGGTGCAACTGACAAAACGCAGTGAGGGCGCACTCTGGCTTCCGGCGGGTGAGATCGTGGACTGGCCCGATCTACAACTGCGGCAGATCTATTGGGATGACGCGCATCACCTGGAGCGACTCTCGGAGCTGAAACGCGCTGTGAGGCAGGCGGCGTTTTACAAGGTGAATGGCTTCGCGATCAAGCTGGAGGGCCATTTCCAGTACCACAGCGCCCCGGCACTGGTGGAACCTTACGCTCTTTCAGCCGCGGAGCTGCAGGAATTGACTGACTACGGCCTCCGTTATCACGTGCAGGTAATTCCATATCTGGACGGGCCAGCGCACATCGCGTTCATCTTGAAGCATCCCGAATACGCCAAGCTGCGCGAGTTTCCGGACAGCAACTATGAGTTGTGCGCGACCAATCCGGACGCGATTCAGTTGATGATCGGCATGTTCGGTGACTTGATCGCCGCCAATCGCGGCGTGAAGCCAATCATATTCTCGACAGATGAACCGTATTATGTCGGCATGGCGGATAGCGATCAGTGTCATGAGGGGGTGCGCGCGAAGGAACTCGGGAGCGTGGGACGCGTGCTGGATGAATTTGTGACGAAGGTCGCAACTTACCTGCACGACCACGGCCGCACTGTGATCTTTTGGGGCGAGTACCCTATGAAACCAGCGGACATTGAGGGTTTGCCATCCTTTGTCGTGAACGGAGAAACCTATGGACCGGAGTTTGACCCGGTCTTCAAAGCTCACGGGATTCGGCAGACGATTTACACCTCCACCGAAGGCGAAGAGCCGTTCTTTCCGGACTATTTTTCGTTGCCCGCAGCTCGTAGAGTACATAAGGGCCGGAGCGAGACCGGAAGAGTGGCGGGTGCGGTTACGGATATCGCGACGAACGCAGCGCGGCGCAATGCCGATTTGATGGGGATGCTGGTGGCAGGTTGGGGGGACATGGGGCTGCACCCGGAGACGTTCTGGCTCGGCTATTCGACGATAACTGCCGCGGGTTGGAATCCCGATGGCCCGGATCCGCGCGAGGCGATGAGTGCGTTCTACCCTCTGTTTTACGGGCCTTCTGTGAGCAACATGGATCGCGTGTATCAGCTTATGAGCTACCAGGCGCAGGTCTGGCGGGATACCTGGGACCGAATGGATTCCAAAATGCGCAAGCCGATCTGGGGGAACTCAGACATGATCTTCCATCCGCCGCACCCAGCGCACGATCTGACTGTGCCGCTGCCAAAAACGCCTGCCGGGTCGGACTTGAGCGATGACGGGAGCTGGTCGCAGGACAACGCCAGGCGGCTCGAAGCGGTTGACGCCGCTCTTCCGGAGAATGACGAGCTGCTCGGGCTTTTGCAAGAAAATCTTCGGCTGGCGGAGCACAACCGGTATGGGCTGGAGGTCTTTGTGGCCTTAGCTCGTCTGTTTCGGCAAAATTTCACCATGTTGCAGGGATTCGCGCGGATCGATGCCGCGCTGGCCTCGGCCCAGACTGCCGCGAAAGACGCGAAAGCTAGTGACGCGGTCGCGGCAGTGGATCAGGCGTTGGAGATCGCACGCCGGATTCGTCAGGAGCGAAATCGGGCGCTTCTTGACGCTACCACGACTTGGTATCACACGTGGTATCCGCGAACGGCAGAGGCAAACGGGCGCAGATTCCTACACGAAATGGACGATGTGAAGGATCATTTGCCGGATCGCACCGTCGACATGAGCTATCTCATTTATGACGAACTCCTTCTGCCAATGGACGACTGGTATGAGCGCACGCAATCGGCGCGCAATGGCTATGCGCAGGCGAACAAGATACCGGTGCGGAGCGAACCGCTGAATTGGAGTAGCCTCGATTAGCCGCGCAGCGGTTATAGCTCTGCGCCCGAGGCTTCTACCAGCGTGCTGAGCTCACGCGGAGCGGTTCGGAAACCGCGCGTGATGGAGCCAAGATAGAGGGCGCCAACGGCCAGCCAGCAGAACCCGGCGATCTTGGCGTTGTTACTGAGGCTCAACCAGATGTACAAGCACACCAGGGCGCCGGCCGAGGGAAAGAGCAGATTGGCCACAAGGTCCCACCCGCGCCTTTTTCCAAGGCGCACATAATAGTGCCGGATCACGCTGAGATTGACCAAAATGAACCCCGCGAAGGCCCCGAAGTTTAGCAGCTCCACCGCCATCTGGAAGCGAAGAAACAGCGCCCCGATCAATGAAAGCGCGCCCATGAAGTAGATGCTCCGCGTGGGAGTCGAGAAACGCGGGTGGATGTATCCGAACAAACGGCGGGAGATGACTCCATCACGTCCCATGCCGTACAGCAGGCGGGAAGCGCCGGCCTGGCCGGTGAGTGCGCTGGCCAAGCCCGCGACCAGCAGCACAAACGTGATGAAGCCGAACATCCAATTGCCGCCCACGCGGCCGCCGATATCCAGAATCACGGTTTCGGGTTCGGGGAAGGTCCGGTAGTCGGGCCACACCAGCGCCGCCATGTACACGGTAACGACGCAGAACGCGGCCTGTAGGATGCAAACGAACACGGTTGAGAATGCGACATCGCGCTCCGGGTTGACGGTGTCTTCAGCCAATGTGGAGATAGCGTCGAACCCGATATAGGAAAGCGCGGCGATGCTGGCGCCAAGCATCATCGGACGCATCGCAAATGACTCGGGCCGCCAGACACCCCGAAGGTCGAACAGACCGGTGAGACCGTGCGCCGCGATCACATAGCGCGCAGCCAGGGCAACGAACACGATGGCGCACGCCGTCATGATCGCCATCATCACGGAACTGGCGCGCGTGGTGACTCTAATTCCAGGAATGTTGACGAGTGTCAGGCTCAAGGTAAACAGAATGGCCCAAGCCATGTACGGAACTTGGGGCAGCAGGCGGGAAGCCGTTAGGGCCGCATAAATGATGCTGAGCAGGGGAATCAGAAAGTAATCGAGCATCATGGCCCATCCGGCGAGAAAGCCGATGTGTGGGTTGAGGGCGCGCTGCGCATAAGTATAGGTCGAGCCCGCAGCCGGGTAGGCGCCCGACATCTTGCCGTAACTGGCGGCCGTAAAGAGCATCGCAACCACCGCTACCAGATAACTGATGACCGCATGGCCGTGGGAGGTCTGCTGGACGATCCCGTAAACCGGATACGGGGCCGTGGGAGTGAGAATGACGAGGCCGTAGAGAATGAGGTCGCGACGCGAGAGGACCCGTTTCAGTGATCCGGCCGGTGATGAGAGCGCCCCGTTCTGAGGCATTATGCCGTGACCCCGGCCAGTTGCTGGGAACGGCCAGTGGCAAAGACCGTGCTGAATGGCAGCGTCGCCGCACCAATAAGGGCCGCATCCCCGCCAAAAGCGGAAGGCCTGAGGAGCACGTTGATTTCGGGCTGACTCTCGATATTCAGCTGTTTTCGAATCACCGGTTCAATCAAGTGCCAGGCATCGGTGATCGCACCGTCGATGACCACGACATCGACATCCAGGCCCCAGACCACATTGGAAATCCCGATACCAAGGCAACGCGCGGTCTCGGCCAGGCTTTCGACGCCGGCCCGATCACCAGCGGCGGCCGCTTGAACGATGCGCCGCGCGCGAGCGAAAGTATCGCCTGACGTGGAGGATCGCCGGTCTTCGGTAATGGCAGCGTAGCGCTCGCACAATGCTGGATTTGAGGACAGTTCTTCAAGACATCCGGAACGATCGCGCTGCCCTGCAGAGGCAGACATCGCAATCACCATCTCTCCAAACTCGCCCGCAGCCATCCGTGGACCATAATGCAGTTGCCCTTCAAGAATGATGGCCATACCGATACCCTCGTCGACCTTCACGAGTAGAAACACACGGCTGGCGTACACTTCAGAAGAGCCATAGCTATACTCGGCCAGGGCCGCGGCTCGTACGTTGTTCTCGACGTAAACCGGCTCCTGTATCCTCGTTTCGAGGATCTTGCGTATCGGCACTTGCACCCATCCTGGACGGTTGCCGTGCACGAGTAGACCGCGATCGCTGTGGACGATGCCTCGTGCGGAAATTCCAATTCCAGGAACGCGATCGCCTCCAAGCCGCCGGCGGCAGTCCTTGAACGCGTTTGCGATCAGCTCCAGAGTCTCTTCAGCCGCAGCCGGTGTGCGAAAGCGGCGGCTCTCCACGACGCGGCCTCGCATCGTACAGGCGGCAACGCGCGTTTCCCAATTCTGAATCTCGGCGCCGATTGCGATGCGCTTTGGGTCCAGTAACAAACGGCGTCCCGGACGGCCGCCCGTGGAATTTTCAGCGCCATCCTCGCATACGAGAGCGTCGGCGATCAGATCCGTCATCATGCGGGAAACGGTGCCCTCGGAAAGTCCGCTTTGCCGGGCGAGGTCGGCACGCGACATATGCTCGTTGTGGCGGAGAAGCTGCAACATGGCGACACGATTTGCTCCCCGGACCTGTTTGGGCCGAAGAACTCGTTTCTTCGCGTTTGAGGTTCGTTCCATGGAGTTTGTTTCCGAGCGAAAGTAAGTCTACCGGATGTGGCGGGAAATCGTCAAATTCAGCACGCAGAGCTAGTCTCCTGTCCCAATGGTTCGTGACAGAAGTTAGTTGGAGTGGGCGGTGGTTGTGCGTTGAGCGTAGCGAGCAATGCTGGCCAGGATCTGGTCGGCGGTCTTGGTCCAAACGAACGGCGTGGGATCTTGGTTGTGGACGTCGATGGATTCACGA
>Ga0208043_1000048_pt1 | contig 88982 bp, 81 predicted proteins | sample Sb_taG_12_FD_187710 | JGI IMG/M metagenome (GOLD analysis project Ga0208043, IMG submission 187710) | Peat soil microbial communities from Weissenstadt, Germany - Sb_50d_9_AC metaG (SPAdes) (version 2) | ecosystem: Environmental > Terrestrial > Soil > Wetlands > Peat | place: Germany... | reverse complement strand
CTACACCACCAACAACATGATCTTATTCGCCAAAGAAGCAAACAGCGGCAACTACAGCGGACCGTATCTCGCCATCGACAACGGCCCTGGTGGAGTGGCTCCCCAAGGGTCTGGGCGTTTGGCCTTTGTTCTCCAAGCGACCCCAAGCGCGGCCGGGGGCGTTGGCGGCAATTTTCTGGGTGTCGAGGCCACGGTTTCAGTGAACGACGGCAACTGGCACTTCTTGGTGGCTACCTACGACGGCGGCGGCCATGCGAGGGGCATCCGACTTTATGTTGATGGAGTCGCTGTGTCCACAACCCTGTTTGGAAACGGAGACAGTCTGAATGGGATTACCACGCTGAACAATGTTCCCGTGACCATCGGCGCACGAGACACCGGGGGTGTCCCCTACGCCGGCCTTTTAGCAGAAGCAGCCATCTTCGGAACCGTGCTGACGGCGGCTCAGGTCGGCCAATTGCAAAATGATGCGCGTACTTCGGCGGTGACCGGCGTGATTCCCCATTTCGCAGCGGGCAATCCCTTCGTGACGGACTTTTACATCGTCAACAGCAGCAACCAGCCGCAGAATTTCTCGATCAGCTTTTATGACGACAATGGTAAGCCGCTGCCGGTTCCGTTTGGTCCGAATACGTCAGCGACCTTGGAGGGTGCCGTCGCCGCCTACGGCACGAGTTTCTACGAAGCCGGAACTTCGCAGGGCACCCTGGTCGCGGGATGGGCTGTGATTAGTTCTGGTCCTGCCCTTACTGTTCAGACGTTGTTTCGCCGTCACGGCTCGGACGGGAGCTATTATGAGGCAGCCGTGCCCACCAGCAACGGTAATTACGAATTCGAAGTCCCATTCGACGCCACGACATTAGCCGTGAATGGCGCCCAGCTATACACAGGGATTGCAATTGCAAACATGGACTCAGCCATAACCGCCAACGTGGTGTGCAACGCCCGGGATTCGCAGGGTAATGTGATTCCCAATGCCGTCGTGGTGCCCGCCCTCAACCCCTTAGGTCATTGGGCGAACTATCTGTTCCCAGCTTTGACCGGTTCGCGCGGAACGCTCGACTGCACTTCCAACACAAAAATCGGTTCAATGGGACTCCGGGCGTTGGGAGCCAATGCCATTTCGTCCTTGCCCGTGATTCCGATTCGATAGCGAGGGGCCTGGAAAAGGTCGCGCTCGACGAGTCCGGGCGGCCGTCGTTCAACATCCTGCAGAACCACGCCTCATCGGGCGCTCCGATCGTCTACTACGTGTTAGACGTGTTGATCCTGGAGGGGGAGCGATGTGATGGCGAAGCCGCTCTCGGAGCGGCGCGAATTGCTGCGGACCGAGATCCCGCCGAAGCTTGGAGAACCGATCCGCCAATGCCCCGAGCTGAACGCCAGTCTTGCCGATGTGATCGCCTCCGTGCGGGCCGCAGGCCTGGAGGGGTTGGTGGCTAAACGATTGGACGACCGCTACGAGCCCGGTCAGCGATCCGGCGCCTGGCAGAAAATGCGGATCAACCAGGGCCAGGAGTTCGTTATTGGCGGATACACAGTGGGCGCGAGGACATTCGATGCGCTGATCTTCGGATACTACGAGGGCGACCGGCTCGTGTACGCGGCCCGAACGCGCAACGGATTCACGCCAGCTCTGCGCGATCAACTGTTCAAGCGGTTCCGCGGGCTGGAGATCGCCGAGTGTGCGTTCGCGAATCTGCCCGAGACGAGAAGCGGGCGCTGGGGCGAGGGACTCACTGCCGCGAAGATGGGGGAGTGCCGTTGGTTGAAACCGGGCTGGTGGGACGAAAACTGCATCCGCTTTCCGTCCTGGGAGATTGGTATCTCGGACTCGATCGTGAGCTTTCGGGAGCCGTGCGTAAATCAGAGCCACTGGCCCTGTGCTGACGAGTAGTCGCTCAGGTTGAAACGTGAACTCTCGGTTTTTGTGGGTAACTCATCGCCGGCAACAAGATGGCAGGCATTCTCAGAGTTCCACGCCGTTAACCCAAGCCTCCACCCACTGCGTGAACGTCAGCTTCTTGCGCTTTGGCCTCCAGCGTTTACTCTCCAGTAAATCGACGACGTCCCCTTCCGTCGTAGTACAGTCGATCGCCGAATAGTCGTCTCCGCCCCAGTAGCAGATTGGAACCAGCTTTTCCGGCCACGACAACCCGAACCCATTGTGCCGCTTCGCGTCGAGGTAGAACGGAGCAATTGTCAATGCCACTCGCTCCTCTTCCCAACCGCCCTCAACACCAAAGATGCCACCGCCAGGGCCAAAACCACCATTCGCAACCTCAGTCCATAGACGGCCCAAAAGAGTTGGAAAGCGGAATCCCACCGCTTCCTCCGCAGCCCGGACGGCAACAGGGGTGGCCGGCGGCGGCAAGTCAGGGATCGGAAGCCCCGTCGCGCGTCCCTCGCTTCGCGCCCGTTCCGCATATTCGAGCATCACCTGGACATTCTGCGGTGTGTTGTTCCGGAAGAATCGTTGCCAATCACTGTTGCGTTGACTCAAATCTTGCGCCATGTGCTGAAGCTGTCGGACTAGCTCTGCTTCTGTCATCCCTTATGTATGCTCGTGTTTGGGGGCGAAACCTTTGCACCCCATGCCATTTGATGCGGTTGAAGCCATTCGCTGGTCTCGATACTACATCAAATTAGAATCCACGAACAGAGCAAGTTCCAGATTCTGACTCGATCTGCCCGGAGCCGAATAGGCGGGACTTTTGTATTCGCTTTTGTTCGCCAGAGAGTATAATCTCCCGGTGCCCACTGCGCACACCTGCCTCGTCTCGTTCACCGACACCAACAACATCCGGCACGCCGTCGAGGTGGCCGCCAGCACGTTGTACGAAGCGGCCACGCTCGCTATAGCTGAGTTCCGGCGCTGCGGATTCACGGAGAACGCACCCGGCCCGGCGACGCGGCTCACGGTAACCCTGAAAGGGCCGTCGACATCGCACGAGGTCCAGTGGGGCAAAGTCGAGACGTGGATTCAGAGCGCGGGCAAGCCGAATGAGCAGGCGATGGAAGACGAGGCTACGAGAGTTGCTGCGAGGCTGAAGCAGAACGGAATCAGGATTGGCTTTGCTCATGATTCCTAGATGTCTATGGAAGCATGCACCTGTAAGGGGCGGGTGTCAAGCGGCTGACTGCGCGTTGTTTCGAGCGGCGGCGTGAATACCGCAGCGCCTCATTCGTATCGCAGGGCGACCATCGGATCCACCCGCAACGCTCGGAGCGCCGGCCCCAGCGTCGCCGCAAACGCGACGGCTCCCAGCACTGCGACCACCGTCAGAAACGTCGCCGGATCCGATGTGCTCAACTCTGGCACCAGAAACATGGCCAACGGCTTTGTTACGAACATCGAAATCCCCAACCCAATCGCTAACCCAATCCCCAGCAGCCCAAAACTCTTCCGCGCCACCATGCGCAACACTGCCGCGCGATCCGCTCCCAACGCCACGCGCAGCCCGATCTCCCGTGTGCGCCGCGCCACCGAATACGCCAGCACTCCGTAAAGCCCGATCGACGCCAGCGCCAGCCCCAACAGTCCCATGCTTCCCAGCAATGCGGCACCGACGCGGCTGGGCAGAAACGCAAGCCCCATTGCATCGCGCATCTGCTTCACCTCGATGGACGCCGACGCATCCAGCCGCCCCAGGGTCTGCGCTATCTCCTTCACGACATCGCACGGCCGAGAAGCGCGAATCAGAAAATGCAGATTCGTCATCCACGCGTCCGCGTTGAAGGGGTTGTACAACGCTAGCGGATTCTCCTCACCCAAGGTGAAGTATTTGCTGTTCTTCGCCACGCCGACAACCGTCATGGGAGCACTCAAAGTCGGACTAGTGTATCGGAACGTGTGGCCGAGCGGGTTTCTATTGCCGAACAGCTCGTGAGCCATGTTCTCATTGATGATCACGACATCAGGGGCGCCTTTGTCATCCGAGGGCAGAAACTCGCGCCCCTGGAGAATCGGAATTTCCATCGTCCGGAAATAATCCGGCGATGCGCAGCTTGTGTGAAACCGCACACGGATCGGCTGGTCGCTGATGTCGGTGCGAATGTCGTTCATACTGTGCCAATTGTCATTGAGAGGAACGATGCACGCGATACTCGCCGCTTCGACACCCGGTAGCGCACGGAGCTCCCCGAGCGCGTTGCGGACCAAATTCTGTTTTTGCTCCGCGGTTGTGTATTTTTCGGGAACCAGCCGCATGTAGGCCCAGGCCGTATGTTCGGCATCGAACCCCGGATTCATGGTCATGGACCTTGTCATGTTCCGGACGAAGAGAAATCCCGTAGTCAATAGAACGACCGATACAGCAAGCTGCCCGACCACCAGCGCATTGCGCAGTGGCCATTGCCCTACCTGACGTTCAGTGAGTTTCAGCGCCGCGCTGACGCCTTCGCGAGTTGCTTTAATAGCCGGCATCAAGCCCGCGACCAGCGCGCTCCCTACCGCAACCGCCATCGAATACAGCAGCAGCCGCCAATCCGCCTGGATGAGCAACTGCATGGGCAAGGGCAGCGGAAGCTGCACGCGGTTCATTAAGCCCGACAGCCAAACGTTGAGGAGAAGTCCCGCACCTGTGCCAACGAGCGCCAGCAGCAGGCTCTCCGCCAGCAATTGCCGGACAATGCGCCCCCGCCCCGCGCCAATCGCGAGCCGGATGGCGAGTTCCTGTCTTCTCGATGATGCTCGCGCCAGCAGCAGGCTCGAAACGTTAACGCACGCAATCAGGAGGACCAATCCCACCACAGCCATCAACATCCCGAAGAAGGCGGCGAATGGCAGAATATTGAGCGATCTCAGCCGCTCCACGCCGGCTACGGGAACGACTTCCGTCCCATTCGCCCACGACGCGTTCTGCCCCCAATCCGGCGGATAGACTTTGTCCAGTTGCTTGCACGCCGCAACCAGCCGGGCATAGGCAGCCTGCCTCGACATGCCGTCCGGCAGCCGTGCGATCAGCGCCACAATGTCGCTCTCGCGCGAAGCCGGAATGTACAAATCCGGTGAGAACCCGAACCCCAGCACCGTGCGATGATTGTGCGGCAGAACGCCGACGACTGTGAACGGCCGGCCATCGATAATAAGCGACTTTCCTAATACCTTGGGATCAGCCGCCAGCCGCGCCTTCCAGAACCGATCACTCAAGACGACGACATCGCCGTCCCTCGGCTCTATCGCGCGTCCCATGGCCACTGGTACGCCGACCACCTGGAAGAAGTTCTCCGTGACGCGCATGGTCTGCAGCCGGTAGGTGTCGCTCCCGAACCGCCAGTTGGCTTCCGCTTTGTGTTCTTCATTGCTGCCGGCGAGGCCCTCGAAAATATGCGCATCGCGAAGAAAACGATACTTGGCCATGTCAATGTCGCTGTGCCCGCCGATCCGCATCTCGGCGAGCGTTTCCGGATTCCGGCACGACGGCTGGCTGAACAGAAACTCCATCGTTAGGCTAAATATGGTTGTATTCGCCCCGATTCCCAGCGCCAGAGATAAAATTGCCGCCGCCGCAAACCCCGGATTCCGCCGCAGCATCCGCGCGGCATACCGCAAGTCCCTCCAGAAATTCTCGATGGCGCGAAACGTCCACTGATCCCGCAGATCTTCCTTCACCAACTCCGGATTTCCGAACCACCGCTGCGCGCGCTCCGCCGCACCTGCCTCCCGATTCTTCTCGTCTCGCATCGCGAGGTGAAACGCCAGCTCGTCTTCCAGATCGGTTTCTAATTGCCGCCGCTTCCACAGGGCGTGCCACCGCAATCGCAGGTTCGTGAATAGTCCACGCACGTTATGCCTCCATCACGCGCGCGATCGCTCCGCTTAACCGCGCCCAGTCCGACGATTCCGCAGCCAGTTGCTTCCGCCCCGCCGCCGTCAACCGGTAGTACTTCGCCCGTCGGTTGTTCGCCGAAACCCCCCATTCGCTAGCCAAAAGACCTCGCAGCTCCAAACGGTGCAGCGCCGGATAGAGGGCGCCTTCCTCCACCTTTAAGACATCGCCTGACCACGCTAGGATGTGCTCGGCCACGTCATATCCATGCATCGGCCCGCGCGCCAGCGCCTTGAGCACCAGCATGTCGAGCGTGCCTTGTAAGACGCCAGATGTACGTTCGGGTTTTTCTCCCATAAATCCTTTATGGGAAGTATGCGCCCACTCGCGCCAGATTGCAAGGGGATGTCAGGCACAGCCCAGTCAGGCAGGGTAAACGCGGTTAATATGCTCGACTGGTGACCTTCATCCGCTTATGGCGACGGCCCGGCACGACCCGGCGGAGGATCGTGCTCGCAGCAGCTTCGGACTCTAAAGGAAAGAAGATCGCCGACATCCAGCGACAGCTCGGTCCCAGAGACGGCACGCCAGCCGCAGCGCCGATCCAAACAGGTAGGCGCCCACTGAGCCCGGCTGCGCGGAGGCGAATGGCTGCGGCACAGAGGAAGAGGTTTGCGGCCGTCAGAGCGAAATCGACGCTAAGCCGGTCGGCGTGAAGCGTACAATGAGCGCCGCGGCACGAAAGAAGATCGCGGCTGCGCAACGGAAGAGATGGGCGCTCGTGAAGGCGAAGAAGGTCGCCTGATGACGACGAAGTGCCGGTTATTAGTGAGTTTCCGCGGGTCGGCTGAAGAGCTAGCTAATGACCGGCCGCATTACAATGAAAGCGCGGAAATTGGCGTGCCTGAAAGCACGATAACCGCACTCTCGGTGAAAGGAGTCACACGCGACATGTGGGGATGGAACGTAGTCGGAAGGCTTTGGCAGGACGTTCGCCACGGCCTTCGCATGATGCGGCGCAGCCCCGCGTTCACGGCCGTGGCCGTCGTGTCGCTTGCTCTCGGGATCGGCGCCAACACGGCGATCTTCAGCCTCATCAACGCCCTGATGTTGCGCCCGCTGCCGGTCGATCATTCGGAGCAGCTTGTCGAGTTCCTGAATCAATACCCGGGTGATCCCCCGCTGAACGTTTTCTCGTTGCAGAGTTACAAGCACTTTCGGGATCACAATCACGTTTTTTCAGGACTCACTGGCGTTCAACACTCCCGTCTTCATGTGCAAGCCCAGGGCCTCGAGCCGGAGACCGTAGTTGGATTTCGGGTGGTCGGGAACTTCTTCCAGATGCTTGGAGTGAAGCCCGCGATCGGCAGGCTGATTGGTCCTGGGGACGCCGCCAACTCGGCCGTGGCCGTCGTGAGCTGGGCCTATTGGAGCAACAAGTTCAATCTGGATCCGGCGATTGTGGGCAGGCGAATCGTTGTGGAAGATGTGCCGGTGACCGTTGTCGGCGTGACTCCACCTGAATTCTTTGGATTGCATGTAGGTGTCCGGCCGGCCATTTGGGTGCCAATGGAGAAAGACTCAGGGCCCTTGGCTTTGATCGCACGGTTGCGGCCCGGTGTTTCCATCGAGCAGGCGCGTGCCGAAATGGCGGTGCTGTTCAGTTTTACGCTCGAAGAGAGAACCAGGAACAGCAATGATCCTCTGCAGCACCAGCTCAAGTTTACAGTGGAGCCCGCGGGCGCCGGCCTCTCCACGCTCCTGCGCGACAAGTTCGCAAAGCCGCTCGTGGCACTGATGGCCGTAGTGGGCCTGCTGTTGCTGATCGCGTGCATCAACCTGGCGAACATGCTGCTCGCGCGTGCGGCTGGCCGCCGGCACGAAATGGCAGTTCGCGTCGCGCTGGGCGCTGGACGGTTTCGCCTTGTGCGCCAGGTATTGACCGAATCTCTGCTGCTTTCTGCCGCGGGCGGAATGCTCGGCATCATCCTGGCGTATTTCGGCGCTGACGCGCTTCTACGAGTCATGACATCCGGACGGCCCATCATCGGGATGCCGCCTAATATCGAAATTATAGGAGTCCACCCCGATGTGCGCGTGCTCCTCTTCACCAGCGCGGTCGCGTTGTTGACGGGAGTTCTGTTCGGATTGGCTCCCGCCTGGAACGCATTCGCTTTCGTCCCGGCGCCTTCGCTGCGCGATTCCGGGGGGCTGGGCGCGACGCGATTCCAGCGTCTTTTCGGAACAAGCTTGGTAGTGGCGCAGGTGGCTTTGTCGGTGGTGCTGTTGAGTGCTGCCGGTCTGTTTATCGCCAACCTGGCGGACCTGGAGCACGCCGAACTGGGCTTCCGCCGCGACCACGTTCTTTTGGTGACACTTGATCCGTCGCGCAGCGGATACAGCGGCGAACAATTGTCCCGCGTATACCAGGAACTGCTGGGGCGTCTGGCAACGATCCCAGGCGTGCGCTCGGCAACGCTCAGCGATGGTACACCAATCTCTGGCGGGGCGGCTGAAAGTTTCGCAGTAGTGGAAGGCTACCAGGAAAGGCCGGAGGATCGCCGCTACGTTTTCATTAACTCGGTCGCGCCGAAATACTTCGAGACCCTCGGAACGCCTTTACGGGCTGGCCGAGACTTCAGTTTCCAAGATCAGAATGGCCCGCGCGTTGCCATAATCAATCAGGTCATGGCCCACTACTATTTCGGCGACCGCAACCCCATCGGAAAGCACGTGGCCCTTGAAAGAGACTGGAAGGGCTTCGGCGTGGATCAGCCTTACGAAATCGTCGGCGTGGTAGGTGATGCGAACTACTCCGAGATTCGCGAAACTCCGCCGCGCACGATCTACTTCAGCGCCTTCCGGCAGGGAGGCGGTGCGCCCTCGGAATTCGAAATTCGCACCAGCCTGAAACCGGAGGCCGTGGCTCCCGCGGTGCGTCGCATGGTGTGTGAATTACTGAGCAGCGTGGCGGTGGGGCGTGTTACGACCCTCGCCGACCAGGTAGACGAGTCCATCCTTCCGGAGCGGCTCATCGCGATGCTATCCGGGGCGTTCGGCGCTCTGGGCTCGCTGCTCGTGGCCATCGGCATCTACGGGTTGCTGGCGTACACGGTAGCGCGCCGCATCAACGAGATCGGCATCCGCATGGCACTGGGCGCTACGCGGAGTATCGTGTCCCGGATGGTGCTCGGGGAGGCGCTTGGGATGACCGGCGTTGGCCTGATCATCGGAGCGCCGGTCGCGTACTGGGGCCAACGTTTCGCCGGGAGTCTGATCGCGGACCTGCCGGCGATGAGCGCGTTCCCGGTCACCTTCGGCGCCGTGACGATGATTGCGATCGCGCTCGTTGCGGCCTATGTTCCAGCACACCGCGCAGCCCGCATTGATCCGATGGAAGCTCTCCGACACGAGTAAGAGACACGGCGACCCGGCCCGAGCCTCAACCACAGGACTGCAATATCGGTCCAGATAAGTGAACAACTCTAAATTCCGGTGGCCCGGACGGCCCGCAATGTATCACGTTAGCTCTACTCGCTGCTTAAGCACGTAAAACGCACGGCCCGTCGCAGTGGAGCCAAAGGAACGCGAAGTCTCAATCTCGTCCATTGACGGTTACGAAAATCTACCCGCTTGCCGTTCAAAGGAGCCGAACCTCCGCAACGCCTGCTTAATTGCCGCGACCTTCTCTGGCGGGCACGGATTCTCCGCGGGGGCGGTACCCGGCGCTGCGAGGCCGAACTGCTCCTTGCAGTGCAGAATCCATGCGCTCTCGGGCACGAAGCCGTGCTGGCGCGAGATCCACTTCTGGATTTCCTGATCGGTAACGCGTGGCTGGATGGGTTGCGGCGTGTGGGAATAGCGCGAAGGGCGGTCACGTCGTCGGTCGTCATCGCGGCTGCTCATTCGGCGCTTCGCCCGGATTGATCAGACTGAGTGTAGCAACAGGTGCAAGCCTTTCGGAGGTCAGCCGCCTCCGACACTCCAGATGCGTCGTTACACAAGACGGCAGGCGAGAATAACCCAACGCCGACACGGCGCGCAAGTTGGCAGCGTTCTGCTACGATCGGTGAAAATAGATGCACGCGCGAGAGATCCAAGACCTGGCCGCCCTCACGCGAGAGGTCGAAGCGTTAATCGCCAAGACTGAGCTCATATGGTGGTTTCGCGGGCATTCCAGCGTCACTTGGGACCTGCTACCCTTCGCCCGACGAGGTTATACAAGAGAACAGGAGAGGTATCTTTCAAACGAGTTCTTCGTCCGAGCGAAGCTGCGCCATCATTCCTTTCCCGACGACGACGATTACGCTGGCTGGTTGGCGCTGATGCAGCACTATGGGCTGCCAACGAGGCTACTCGACTGGACTCGCTCACCGCTCATCGCAGCTTTCTTTGCAACCGAATCATTTCAACGGCATTCTGAGCAATACGACGTTGATCCGAAGGTCCAGGCGAGTTTTGATGCGTGCATTTGGGCAGTCGCGCCTGGTCCCCTGAACGTTAGCCAAGGCTTTGAAAACTACCAACTGCCCTTGAATGCCCGGCAACTGGAGCGACTCATCAAGCCCTCGCGGAAAGGGAAAGATACCACCGACAAAGTGGCAGCCGCAATGGCGATCGAGATGGATCTCAGGATGCAGGTGCAGCAGGGCGCATTTACGGTGCACTCCTCGGCCACGCCGCTCAACCTAATGAGTGATTGCGATCAGTGGTTGAGAAAGTACGTGATTCCGGCCAAATGTGTTCGCTCGATGGCACGCCAATTGGATCTGCTCGGGTTCCGCCTTGGAGATTTGTTTCCTGATCTTGGAAACCTTGCGCGAGAACTCAAAGGGAGGCACCGGCCCAGGAGCCTCTTTCGGACTGGCCTCGGCCCGCTCTCTAAACGGCCGTAAGTCGCCGATTAGCTCTGTACTCCTGATTGCCCATCCTGAAGCGATTCCCAGCTTGCTCGTTTTTGTCGAACAGCCCTCGAACCGATCCTTCCGTCGCAACTTCAATGGTCTGCCGTCGCATGGTGCTCGGTTCGTCGTCGCCGCCGCGCCTCAGCAGCACGATGTGATCAACAACGTAATCCGGATGGTGAGCGTCGGCATAGAATGATTGTTGGCCGCCTAGTTCCGGCGTCATGAACCGGGGCGAAGGCTGGGAACCCTGCCCAGGGGCGGCTACCTCGTTTTCAGGGGATCGCGCAGGGAGCGATGCCTTCAGAACAAGAAGCAGCGAGAGAGAGCGCCGAGAACGAGTTTACCCAGGCCGAGGCAAAGGGGAATTGGTCTGAATGGGTACCCACCGGCACGAATACCACTCCTCCTTGGTGGGAGGCAGGAACCGAGTATGTCTGGAAGATCGTGCAGGTTCGCACGCGTACGGCTTTGGCATTCGGACAAGCGCCCTATTCGATCCGGGCTCTGTGGCACATTTCTGTCCGCGCTGAAAGCTTGATCATTTGGAATCGGCTGCGCCCGTATGAAGCGGGGCTGGAGGAGATTCCGGGTGAACTCGTTGATTTGAGCAGGCCAACACCGAGGCAGACTGCGTTCGTGAAATACGTCAGCCGAAAGCTCTATCCGAGACTGGCGAGTTTGTTGCTCACGGCTGCTGCAACTGCACAAGATCTGCCAAGCAACAGACCGCTAGAGGGATCACTGTCAGTGCCGACGGGGACTTCTGACCCGAAGGGACCCAATCGGCGTGCGGCGATTGACGCCTTCATCTCGAAGATGGGCGCAGCCGGGCACAAGATCACGCGCAAGGATATCAGCACGGTGGTCGGGTACAAGGATCGTACCGAGTTTGAACGTTTCCAGCGCGAAGACAAACGCACGACCCGGAGAGCGGTTTCCAATTTCAACCACGCCTTAAGCCTAACGCCGGAAGAGTTCATGCGGGCTTTGCTGAAGAAGACCTCGAAGTAATTTTCCCCGCATTTCCCCGTATCCCATCCCCGCATTTCCCCGCATCCTCCCGGACTTTCTCCTGTATTGCTACCCACTATGCGGGGTGCTCAATCCTCGAATTGCGGTGGCTAAGAATGAACCACCAAGAGGATCGAAATGGCAAATACAAACAGCACTCGTGAAACACTCCTGACCGAGCACGAAGTGGCCAGGCTCCTCAACGTTTCTGTCGGGACAATCCGTCGAAGGAGACTCCTTCGGCAACCGCCGGAATGGCGGAAGATCGGCGCCAACGTATGCTACGAGCCTAGCGCTGTGCGTCGCGTCATCGAGGGCGCCAAGCGGATCGCGGTGGAGGGTTAGCCATGTACGAAAGAGAAACAGACGTAACTGAGGCGCTCCCTCAAAACTCCACGGCTTCCAAGGAGGCACTGATCGGCGCAAAGGGCCCTCAACCCGCAACGGAGAAGAGTCGGCCCGTTCGCAAAGGCCGCCGACGACGCGGGGCTAGGCCGGGAGAGCCCGATCTCCTGTGCTATCCGTACACGGACACCGGAAATGCGGAGCGGTTGGTCCACCTGTTTGGTGCCCAGATCCGGTATTGCCCCGAGATGAAGAAGTGGCTCGTTTGGGACTTCAAGCGGTGGGTGCCAGATACCTCAGGCAAAGCGCGGCGTCTTGCGAAAATCACAGTTCGCAACTTTTACGCTCAGGCGGCTGGCATTGATGACGAGAAAGCGCGAGAGGCGGCCGAAGGGTTTGCGCGGCACTCGGAGAGCGCCGGCAGTATAAGGGCAATGCTTGAGTGTGCACAGTACGAGGACGGAATCGCGATCTGCGCGAAAGAACTCGACAGCGACCCGTGGTTGTTGAACTGCTTGGATGGGACGATCGACCTGCGGACCGGCCAACTCCGGCCACATCGCCAACAGGACCTGATAACTAAGCTCTGCCCCGTGAAGTATGACGCAAGCGCACCGTGTCCGCGGTTTATGCAATTCTTGGATCGAATCCTCGGGGCAAACCCGGCCTTGATCGCGTACGTCCAAAGGGTTTTCGGCTATGCGCTGACCGGCGACGTAAACGAGAAAGCCTGCTTCTGTCTCTTCGGGGAGGGCAACAACGGCAAGACGACCTTGCTGGAGTTGTTCAGGTACATCATGGGCGATTACGCAGCCCAAGTCATGATCGACACACTCATGACGCGGCGGTCCCAGGAGAGCAACGCCTCCCTCGCGGATCTGGCGGACCTCCGTGGCGCCCGGTTCGTGACCACCAGCGAGACCGAGGAAGGCCAAAGGCTGGCCGAAGGAAAACTCAAATACGTGACCGGGATGAGCGAAATCAAGAGGTGCAGGAAGTACGAGAATCCAATTACCTTTCCGCCGACCCATAAGATTTTCATGGACGCGAACCACCGGCCGGTCGTACGCGGCGCGGACTCGGCCATCTGGTCGCGCCTCAAACTGATCCCGTTCACGATCACGATTCCAAAAAATGAGATGGACGCGCACCTGCTGGACAAGCTCAAGGCGGAAGCGCCCGGCGTGCTAGCGTGGGCGGTCAAGGGCGGCCTCGACTGGCAACGGGAGGGACTTGTCGAGCCGCAGGAGGTTCTGGCTTCGGTAGCAACCTGGAAATGTGAGGACGACCCATTCAAGGAGTTCTTCGAGGATCGGTGCGAGTTTAGCGCAGCGGAGGCAACGCCGGTCACCAACATGTGGAGTGAGTTCTGCGTGTGGGCGGAAGAGAACGGCATCAAGTACCCGTCTCGCACCCGACTCTACGAACGGTTGCGTTTGCGAGGATGCTCAAAGGCCGTGGAGAGGGATGAGAGCGGCAAGCAGGTCCGCTGCTGGAAGGGCGTCAAGCTGATCTAGCGCTCGGGACGGTTCGACTTTGGAACTTAGGCTTGTGACAACGTGACAAATCCAGCAGGCGTTTTTGCAAAACTTCTCCTATATACGCGTAGGGCAAAAACTTTTGCAGATTTGGCACCGAGTTTTGTCACACTGTCACACCGTGGGCGCGTTGGCAATCGGTGCGCGCTTGATCCTGGGCCGCGCGAACTCCACGCGGGGGCCGCTAAGCAGCCGGGGCGGGCTGGTCGACATGGAACCGTTTGAACCTGGCCGCGTGGAGTGAATTCGGCGATACAATTGACACTCTCCCATGCCCACACGAGACCGAGCTGCTGAAATCAGCGAAATCAAGAGTCGGGGCCAGAGCCCTGCAACGTCGCTGTACTACGACGTTCGACAGCTCAAGGATGGGTGGAACCATCAACTGTCGAGCGCCGCCAGTCCAACTGGCACGCCGGATTTTTTTCCCATCAGAGCCGTCACACTCTTGGAAGTCTTCACCCGAGCTTGGATTGCCCAACTGATCGATCACGGTTCCCCTTACGTGGATAACGCTGTCGCGCTTGCGAAAAATCTAAGGCTGGATTACGAGTTGGTCCGAGCGATTCAGGGTCGCGCCATCACGGTTGGCGATTTGGTTGCACATACGGTTCCGGTAAATACTTTTTCCCAGGTGATTGGCTACTTCGAGACACTTATCTCCCAGCCGTTCATTGCTTTAGTTGCAAAGGCCGTCGACCGATGGGAGACCGAGGTTAATGGTAAGCCAGCCACACCGATCATCGAGAACGGCGATAACATGTGTGCCGTTCTATCACGCCTTTTCGACGTGCGTCACATCCTCTGTCATGAGTACCCACGAAAGAGAGTCTACGCACTGGAGGAGGTATCGTCATTCTTAACAGCCGCCGAGCAGTTCGCCAAAGCGACCACAGCGGCGTTCAATGAGTTGCTACTTGGGAAGTACCCACTAAGCAACTTTGACATGAAGAAGGCAGCCAACGAGGCTTACATGGAAAGCGACGCTGAGTTAGAACGCGTGATTTCGGAACTCAAGGCGAAGGCCGACGAGATCAACAAACGCCTTCTCGACGAGTCGCAAGAACCGTGGCTGCGCTTTCGCAAAGCACAATGTGCATTTCGCGCTGATCTCGCGCGGGGTGGCACCCTTGCCGGACTTTTATGGTTACGTGAGGCGAAGGCTGTGACCGAGGTGAGGCTGAAAGAACTGCGGTGGTATCTGGAACGAGAGGAATATGACGTTTAGCATTCTGGAGCGGAAGCGCGCGAGCCAGCTGGGAACGCCCTAGGAATGCCGATCGGGACACGGGCGACATCGCGGCCTGTTCAGCAGTGCGCGAGGGAAACGGTAAGACGTATCGCGCAAGCGTGAGCTGAAAGCGAGGAAGCGGGCTGCGAACAAGCACTAGGGATCGGGCGTCGAAAGTTCAACGGTGAGATCCAACCCATCATCGTCTGGCTGCACTTTTCCCGCTAGAACATCTGTGAGTTTATGTGCGTCCCCTATACCTTCCAGGTCCAAATACACGGCATCTCCCAGCGGGCAGAGCACAACGATCTTGATGGTGTACACCTCATCGTATCTCGCTCCCAGTATCGCCGCATCTGCCTGACATCTGAAGCGTACGGGAGCGTTAACGTAACACCACTTCTCGACCACAAACTATTGTGGTACGAAAATCGAGATATTGTGAAGTAGGCCGGGACCCAAACCAAAGCTATCCCGCCATCAGATCGACCGCGCCCGCAAGCTGGTGGACGAAGGCCTCGCCGCGAAAACGTGGCCGCGTTCCTTGAACGTGAAACCGGACCAAGAGAGTTGCCATGGAACATGAAGATTACAGAAGGATAGCAACAGGGCTTTTGGAAGACTTCGCGACCGTCCACCCTACAATATCCAGTGCTTCCCAGCTATTTGAACTTCTTCAGTCTTTCAATGAAGCGAAATGGGCATTTCGCGGGCAGGGCTCAGACCGCCCTCTCGCGGCCAGTATCGAAAGGGTTGCGATCAAACCGGGGGTTGCCGAGGATTACGCGATGCGCGAATTCAGGCGTCGGGCTCACCGGTATGTCACTGACGTGCCTCGTGACGATGATGATCTCGAATGGCTTGCGCTTATGCAGCACCATGGTACCCCGACGCGGCTGCTTGATTGGACTCGGTCTTCTCATGTTGCGGCCTTCTTTGCCGCGCAGTCCTCGAATTCTGCTAATCCATTCATCACCACAAAACCAGAGAAACCAGTCGAACCATTCGTGATCTGGGCTGTCGATGTCGACAGCGTCAACACCGAGGCGGTTGCGATGTTGGGCCTCCCCGAAGGTAATAATGATCTGTCTTCGCGTGAAAATTTTAGAAGAATATACTGGGAGCAACCGCCCGAGGGTCTCTATCTGGTCGCAGCAGTTCAGCCATACAGAATGAATGAGCGCCTGACCATTCAACAAGGGCTGTTTCTGTGTGCCAACCGTGCACTTTTTCCCTTCCGTACGTGTTTAGCGGCCCTGCTATTTCATGCAAGCAACAGGCACAAAACGAGTGCCCAGTGGCTGCACAAACTCGTGGTTGCGTCGGAAACGCGATTGGACGTCCTCAGGGCACTCAACAAACTTAACATCAACTCCGCAACGCTCTTTCCGGGCTTGGATGGCTTCTGCGAATCGCTTTACGTCAATGTTCAGATCCAAGAGCAAGAGAATTGGCCGGGGGTTTCCCAGACGACTGATCGGGAACGCTGGGTGAAAGGAATTTAGCGCAGCATAACGTCCTTTATTGTCCGGCTATACGTCCGGCTCACTTTCACGTTTGCGGCCTTCTTCTTCGCCGGTTTGCCCTGATTCTTTCGCGCGAGACGCTTCGCCGTCCGTTTCCTCACTGCCACCTTGGCTGCCTTCCTCGCTCGCGCCGATCGCTCCTGAGCCGTCATGTTCTTGGCGGCCTTCTTCCCGCCCTGGCCGCCGTAGGTCTTCCCCATTTGGCGCAGGTAGGCGAGCACGTGGGGCGGGATACTTTTGGCCATGGTCTGATGGCAGCATCTAGACGGGGGTTAGGCTGCTATTTGCAACGGGTGTGAAAAACATAGGAGCAAATGCTGTCCTGGCCCGTTGCTACCGTAAGAGATGCGCTAAGCTGGTTGACGAAAACGGCGGATTTCGAGCGGCGATCGAAGCAGATGTGACGCGATAATTGATCCAAGTAAGTGCCCAATCTGTGGGGGCTCCGGAAAGAGCGACCCTGCAACTTCGATGAAAAACACATTTCATTGCCCTAGATGTGGCGACTTTACATTTACGTGGGCGATGGACCTGGGAGTGCCAGGCGGCCTGCGGCCTTATCTATCGGCCGCCACGCGTCAGGCGACTGAGCGGGGCGAACCATTGACCATTACGAGCCAGAATTTCCGCGAACTTGCAGAGACACACCAGCGCACGACGATTTCGGAAAAATTGGATAAAGTACTCCAATTCATCGCGGTAAAAACGAAGGCGCCCGGCACTTGGCACAACCTTCTGCCAAATTACGATTACCCTGTCGCTGATGCGCGCAACGACGCAGAATTCGAACAGTATCTCCAATATCTTCAGCGGAAGGAGTTACTACAGGTTCAAGAACCAGGTCCTGGAAGGGTTGGTGGCCAATACCAGCTCATTATCGATGGATGGCGTCAACTGGAACCGACCCTCAGGGCTGGGGGTGAGCCGGGCCGCTGTTTTGTAGCCTCCTGGCTCGACGATGAGCTGGATGAGCCTTACAGAAACGGCGTCGATCCGGCCGTCAGAGCGTGCGGTTATACACCCGTGTGGATGAAAGACATTCCTGAAAACAAGGGAATCACGGACCGTATCCTCAGCGAAATCCGCCGTGCCGAGTTTATCGTCGCCGACTTCACAGGACAGCGGCAGAGTGTGTATTTCGAGGCGGGTTTCGCACGCGGCCTCGGTCGCGAGGTCATCTGGTGTTGCCGAGACATGGACGTGGAGAACCTGCACTTTGACACAAAGCATTTTGGTCACGTGGTTTGGAGAGATTCAGCCGATCTCCGGACGAAACTGGAAGCCAGCATCCGAGCCAATATCATCAAGAAAGCGTGAACTCGCTCCCAGGGAACCTAACCCGTTCGCCAAGTGTCCGCGATGCCGGCAAACTAACCGAATACACTGGTTTGGCATTAGGTGTTTCGTGTCCGTCTTAGGATCGGCCGAGCATTCTGCCAAGGTACTGAAAAGCGACATGGCTATTGGAAAACCAGAAGACGTGTTCCAGCGGGTAGTCCGTGAGGAGGGCTATTGGGGCCGCTACGAACCCTCTGAATCCGACAACGGACTTGACGGCCTCATCAGCGACGCGCATAGGTTGATGAACAACTCGTTCGCCGACCAGAAGCAGAACCTTGTTATTAATGGAGGGCACCCCAACCTTTACTTCGACGCTATTGAGGCGGATGACAACGAAGTCAACGCCCTCGCCTTTATTGAAGACGGATGGGCTATGGTAGGCATCACCAATGGTCTCTTTGCCTCACTGTACTCCCTTTTTTTGATCGCTTGCCAAGATCAGGATCTTGTTCGAAGTTTCGAAGTCGAGATGAGCGCTCCAGGCGCCTCCGAAATCTTTGTACTTCTCTACATCACCGCATTAAACTTCGCCGCCAACCACGAACTGGGTCACCTTGTTCATGGCCATTGCTCGTCCACCCCCACCGGTCCTCGAACGGTTCGCAGAGAAGTCCCATCACATGCGGTTGCGGGTTCGGGCCTGCGGTCGCAGGCCGCTGAGGTCGAGGCCGACGGCTATGCGACTCATATGACCCTGCAGAACCTGCTTAACTGCGCTGCACGCGATGCGGCAGCGCGCCAGCTCGGCATTCCGACGAATCACTCCCGACTTGATGAAGTGCTCCTTAGGGTGTTTCTGACTGCAGTAGTCTGCTTTTTTCACTGTCTTCACAACGCGCTGGTCGCCGAGCATATTGAATCGGGATCTCATCCTTATGAACTCTTACGAATCAATGTCGTGATTACGGATCTTCAAGGCTGGTGTGCAACACATCGACCGCGGTTGGCGAATTGGCCAAACCAGGATGAATTTGCACAGCTTGGAGGGTTGGTCCGGAATGCTGTGCGTCCCAGCGGCATCGAAGACGTATGGGATACACAGAATGCTTTTCTGGGTTCCGACGCCGGGCAGCAGTATCGAGACCGTCTGTACCACGAACGCGAGTTACTGAGAAAAAAGATGGAACCGCTGCAATGGCAGATCCTTCGAGAATAGTCAGGCGCCTTTGCCGCGTAACGTCCGACCCGAGGAAGTTGAGATCCGAACGCCGCCCGGTTCACTCAGAGAAAACGGATTCTTTCAAGCTGACGCATTCCCGTATACTCGGAGCGGTACGGATGTGCACCTGATTGACGGGACGTACGAACTGTTCCGCCACTTCTATGCCGCGCCCGCCGTCGCGGCGGAGTAGGCGCACTTTCAAGAACAATGCCGCGCTATGGATCGCCCGATCTGTTCGCCCGCGCAGTGTCGGCAAGAACAGGGGCGCCGTTGCCTGACTGCGCAGAGCGTGTGACTTGGGCGCCCCGCCCTTCGACGCTCAGGAGGCGTAGGTAGAAGTGCGGTTTGACTTTACGACCAAATGGATTTCCGGACGCAGCGGCGCTTATCAGTACTGATCCCCGCGGTGATCTCCGTGGCAATCGGTATTGCTTCCGGGTTGCCTGTCATCCAGCAGATACAGTTCCTGGAAAATCGCTCCACGAATTTGGATAGACGGTCCCTCATCCCGAACAGGGTTCTCCCATGGACCTCCCCTTCGACCTCTTTTGGGACAGTCTTTTGCGAACGGGGGCTACGATCAGCGCTTCAAATCCGAACGTTCGACATTACCCGGCTCAGAAAATCAGCCTGGTGGCTTGGGGTACTATGGAATCGATGAAAACACTATGCATTCCGCAATACCTTGCATAACTTCAACCTAGGGCGAGGAAGTGGTTATGTTCGGCATCATCCTCGGGGTACTCGGCATTTTCCTCTCGCTCGCGACGGCGTGGTTTTTTCAAAAACCAATACAGCGCGCATCGGGCAGGTTAAGACGCTTTGGCCTCGTGATGTGGATGAAGATGAGAGGCCTTCCTGAGGAGCTTGGCTACGCTCGGGCAATGCGTACCGGCTCCCCGGCTGACTCCCCTCAAGACTTCGGTATGCTCAGCTGGCGACATGAGATCGTTGTAGACGAAAACGGGAACGGGCGAGCAAGCGTCGACTGCACCGTGGTCAACACTCAAGACGATGCGGTAACTGAAATCAAGTTCCCGCTATGGGTGGATTATTGCGAGCATTGCCACGCAAGTCGCGCTGACACGTTGACGGATTGCTGGTCGCAGATCGGTCGCGCGTCATTACGATCGCTGTTGTTGGAGCCCTGGAGCAACGACGAGCGTGTCGGGTACTTACGCATACCATTTCCCACGCCGCTGCGAGCGAACGAGCACATCCGGATTCATTGGGGCTATTCCGTATCTCATCTGTACAGTCATCCGGGAGAAAACTGGTTCGACTGGTATCCGAGAAGGCCTTACTCAAAATTCACCTTGGTACTTACGTTTCACGAATCATGGCAGCCGTACAACGCCCGGTGTATCCCTTCGCTTGAGACCGAAAATATCCCACCGCCTCAAATACGAGGAAAGAGAATTTACTTCAGCGTGATGGGCGCTAAACCGGGGCGCAGATACAGGATCCTTTTCCAATTGTCCCAACGCCCGAAGGTATGACAGTTTTGTGACACGAGCCTATTTCTGATACGCTTGTCAGCCACGCGGAAGTGATTTGGTGTCGGGCTTGCTGCCATTAGTAATGAAAAGTCGGCATCGCGACTGTGATTACTGGCCGACTTCCGTCGTAACGCAGCGGGCACGAGGGAGTTGCAATTGCCCGACCGAGATCCAGCAGTTCGGCGAGAGCGGCGCCGCTGATGCCTGCACGAAAGATCCGCCGTGATACGACAATATGTAACTATGACTGGCGTGAGAATGGACAATCGCGACTTCGGTGAAATCACAATGGCAGGCGTTTTCTCCAGCCGCTGCTACTCCAGAAGCGCGCTATGACCACTCTCTTTGACAGCGATTCGTTGCCGCGCTCGCACGAGCAGCTGGAAGAAGGCGCCGCTCCGCGACTTCTGCGACCTCTTGGGGGTAAACTACATAGCGCCAAATCCGATGAAGCCTCTCCCTTCCGCTAGCGAATACATTATCGTCGGCGCAGGGTTCGCCGGTGCCGCCACGGCCTGGGCCCTGAGCCGTCGCGGCCGCTCCAGCGGCGTGATCCTGGAACGGGAGTTCTCGTTTGGAGTACATGCCTCGGGTCGCAATGCCGCGCTGTCCAAGCTGTCGGAGTCCGATAGCCTGATCGCTTCGCTGGCTTGGCGCACGACGTCGCACATTCGCGCGCTAGAGGAATCGCCATCCGAGATTCTGCGTGCCACTGGCGGCCTGACCCTGTGCGACAAGAGCCAGCTTGAGGAGTCAGAAGCAGTCTTCGCCGTGCTACAGTCGCAGGGCGTCGCCTGCCAGATGCTTGCTGCCCCGGTCGCCAAGGCGCGATTCGTCTTCCTTCGGGATATCCAATTCGATCTGGCTTTGTGGTGTCCTGAAGAAGGCGTCGTCGACATCCATGCGCTGTTGAGCCGATACTTGGGAATCGCCCGCAGCGCTGGATTCTGCTTGGCAACCAACTGCGCGGCGGAGGAGCTGATCCTGAAAGGCGGTCGCGTAGTGGGCGTCCGCACCAGCCAGGGCGAGATCTTTGCTGATACCGTCATCGACGCCAGCGGGGCTTGGGCTGGCCACCTCGGGCGCGCCGACAGTCCGCTGCCGTTGCAGCCCCGGCGTCGTCACCTCTTCGTCTCCGGCCAACTGGATCTGGTCGGCGCTAGCGATCCGTTTGTCTGGTTCGAGGAGCCAGCGCTCTATTTCCGCGCTGAAGGCGATGGGCTTCTGCTGTCCCCGTGCGACGAAACACCCTCCGCGCCGGGGATTCCGCCCACGGATACGGCGGCGGCGGAATTGCTTGCCGAAAAACTGGGGCGCGTAGCTCCCTTCCTTAGCGATCTGTCGATTCGCCGCCAGTGGGCCTGTCTTAGGACGTTTGCTCCCGACCGGCGGCCGCTGATCGGTCCCGATGCGGACTTGCCCGGACTTTTCCATGTCTCAGGGCTTGGCGGCTTTGGCATGATGACCAGTGCCGCCGTGGGGGAACTAGCCGCAGATCTGCTCCGAGGTGCCAGCCCGGATTGGACGGACGCGGCACAGACTGCTCCGGCCCGGTTCCGTTCCACGGCTTGTCGGTCATCCAAATCTTCTTTGCAATTAGAATGATGCACCCTGAGGGGTAGCTTTCTAACCTACTAAGCTGCTACGTCACTAAGTCACTAACTCACTAACTCACTAACTCACTAACTCACTAACCTACTAAGTTACTCTAAGGTTCCTAACAGTACATATACATCGCAGCTTGCCAAATAAGCGTAACACGCCCACCAATCGTCGGCAGATGTCAGTCTGAATCCACAGGCTGGGCTTAACAGCAACCGCACACTCTGCCGTGCCAGACTGCACGACCTTCCTTCAGAAGCAACGGTACGGCAACCAAGGCGGCAAGTGAATCAAACCAACCGAAATGGAAAAGTGCGTTTATCGCTAGGCCAGTGAGGGCAATCACGGCCAGGTAAGCACACGTGGCCGATTGCACTGCATCGGCAGCCAGAGCGGCGTTGTTGCTTCGACGTGCTTCCCGGCGCTTCAGGCTAGCCAAAATAGGCATCGCGATCAGAGCAGCCCCGGTGATTCCTATACCGAGGCGGCTTGTTTCAGGGCGTAGGCGCAATGCCAAAGAACCAATTGCCGTGACGCAGACAATAAGAGCAAGAGCGAACAGTAGAGCGCCAGCAGCACGAGCAGCGATCCGTTCGGAGATGGCGACTTGAGGCAGGAACTGCAAAAGAACTACTCCCGCGGACAATAGCTCCACGAGGCTGTCGGAGCCGAATGCGAGCATGGCGGGGCTATGTGCCGCCGCGGCCGCATAGAGTGACAGGCCGCACTCGGCGAGCATCCATAGGAGGGTGATTCCCTGAAGCCAGAACACCGTAGCGGAGTACCGCTTCGGTGCGCAAGTGACGATACTGGACTTTGAAAGCTGAACTTCGATCTGGACATGCTCGGCCACGTTTGCTTCCTAAAGCATAGCTCTCCTGATTCGTTGGGCGGATATCGAACTGACCCACTACCCAATCGTCCGGATTCTCTAGCGCGGTTCTCAAAGTGGAACTCTCACTGGACGCTAAAGCGGTAGCGCTATTTTGACAGAGTTGGCGGCGCCTTCGGCGTACTCGCGGTCAGCCGCCACACGTCTTCCTGCACTTTCTCCAGACCTTCGTGCGTCCCATACACCTGCGCGGGAAGGTCGCCTATTACGGCGCGAATTGCCTCCACGCGCTGCGAGCGCAGGGGCAGACCCGACAACATCTTTGGCTGCACCTCATCCGGCGCCTGCACACGCTCGATATACCGGACCAGGGCGGCCGGATCGTATCCCGCAGCCGCCATTGTGCGTGCCGCCAGACGGTCGGCATCGAGCTCGTACCTCCGCCACGTTTCCAGCAGGCCCAACGGTAGTGCCAAAGACTGGCCCTCCCGCATCGCGTACCCGGTCCATCCGCCCGTATAGATCAGCGGCACGCTGGCCATGTTCACAAGTCCCGCCTTCGGCCTATCGAATGTCGCGACGTGCGCGATCGCATTCGCCAACATGCCGGCAAGCTCGTCCTCATCCTTCACCGCCAGAATCAGCGCCGATGGCACGAACAGAAACCCGCCCGGAAACGCCGCAACTTCGTGGATCGCAGTCGGGTCGTCCGCGATCAACGCAAACGTGTACGTGAACGGTGGTCCACCAATCTGCAACGCCAGCCGCTGCCCGATCCCATTGACATACGCCAGTGCCGCCGCGCTCCCGACCGGCCGAGTGTAGCGCCGGAACTCGGTTGCCAACTGATTCCCGAGCGCGATTTCCTTCTCGGTGCTGTGGGAACTAACTCCTTTCCCGAGTTCGCGCTCCTGCTGCGCCATCGCGGTCCCGACCAGAAGCGAAATCACGCACAAAATTCTAGCCGTCATGCTCCCATTATGCCCTCATCCGGGAAATCCTTTCACTTATCGGTTTAGATCGCGGACGATCTCCCCGCCCAACACCCACAGGTTGTCGGCGTGTTTCTGGATCGGTTTGGGCGACAGATCCGAACGGATCACGTGTTGCCGAAGGGTGGACGCAGGCTACCTTCCACAGGTTCCATGTCCTGGAATTGGGCGCTCTTCCACTCAGGTGGCAAGCTCCCCGAACTGAAGGTAACTCACGAATTCTTTTGACGAGTCAGGAGGAGTTTGGGTGGCGTAAAACACGACGGTTAGCCAACTAAGTTACTAAGTCACTCTAAGGCTACTAACAGTACATATGTATCGCAGCTTGGCAAATAACGGAGTCACACGCAATCGAACACAATCGTCGAATTCTCCGCACAGTTCTCAAAAAAATCGCGGCTCACTGGGCAAAAAAAAAAATAATAGTGCCTGCGATCAATCGGACTCGACGCCGGGGTGCGCTGGGGGACCCTTGGACAACTCAATCGTGCGGCAGACTTCGCCTACTCGGTTCACGCAGCACCTAACCGCGCATCCAAAGATACCTGCAGATTCTTCTTGTACCTTATGCCGGTAAGCTCTATTCTGAGGCTGGTTCTAGTGATCGATTCTTAGAGCGAATCGCACACCAGAGCTGACAATCGGGACCGCGACAGGGTGACGCCTGGCACGGCCCCTAAACACCGAGTTGGAAAGGCAACACGATGTCTACAAACGAGAGTACCGCAACCGAACAGCGGGACGTTTACGCGCGCGTCACGTCCCAAATCGTCAACGCAATTGAACAAGGGGTGAGCAACTGGCGCATGCCCTGGCACACCTCAGGCAGGTTTGCCTTCTCTCCAGTCAATGTAGTGAGCAAGAAGCCCTACAGGGGCATCAATACCGTGTGTCTGTGGGCTGCTGCTCAGGCCAAGGGTTATGAGCGTGGGGAATGGGGTACATATCAGCAATGGCAGGAACGTGGCGCCCAGGTTCGCAAGGGCGAGAAGGCTACCACGGTAGTGTTCTGGAAGTTCGCCCACAATGCCAGTGAGACGGACGACGGCGAAGATACGCCTAAGTCTGGATCACGGCTGCTGTTCACGCGCGGTTACTCCGTGTTCAATGCCGCACAAGCAGACGGGTACACGCCTAAGGCAGACACGGAAACGCCCATCGAGCAGCGAATCGAGCAGGCTGAGCAGTTCTTCCGTGGCATCAACGCGCGTGTTGTGCATCAGGGCAATCGGGCATTCTACTCTCCTGATACCGATACCATTACGCTGCCACCGTTCGCAGCCTTCTTCACTCCGTTGGATTATTACGGCACGCGGGCCCATGAGACAGGGCATTGGACTTCTACGGGTAACCGTTGCGATAGGCAGTTGGGCAAGCGCTTCGGCGATAACGCCTACAGCGTTGAGGAACTCGTAGCCGAACTGACGGCTGCTTTCGCCCTGGCGCATCTGGGGCTGAGCAGTGAACCGCGGCCGGATCATGCACAGTACATCGCATCATGGCTCAAGGTTCTGAAAGCCGACAAGCGGGCCATTTTCACAGCGGCATCCAAGGCGCAACAGGCGGCAGATTACATCATTCAGCAGGCAGGGCAGTCCGCGCGCACGGCCGAGGTGGCAGCATGACCGGCCAACGCCTGAAGCACTCCGCGCAAAAGCTCAGGGTCTACGAAAGCGTCCACTCGCTGAACCAAGGATTCGAGCAGGTATTAGCGGATCTGGTTCGGCTCCAGCGGTTTCCTTTTTTCCGCCACGGACACCTTCGCGGCGTCCAGGTATTAGTCGAAGAAACCAGGACCTGGGCCAATTTCGAGCTGCTTGGGGTCATGCACGACCGCGAGCAGAACGACTGGACACGGTTCGGCCGGTTACGGCGACAGTGGGAGAAGCGCTACGAAGATCCAGATGACATGGCCACGACAGCCGCGGGGCTGAAGCGAAAACCGGCCAAGTCCGCGGCGAAGCGTCAGGCCAAGGGCAGCAAGGGGGCGCGCCATGACTGACCGCTGGTGTTTCTGGGACGCTCTCATGTTCGCCTTTACTGCATCCGCGATGCTCTGGGCAGATCTGGCGCCCGCGGAGGTGGGGATGGTGCTGGCTGCCGTGTTCGGGCTGGCATTGATAACGCTTGGTACGGATGAAGTCTCAAACGTGGAGGTGAGGTCATGACGCCCGAGACTGAGGTGATCGGGCCGCTACACAGTGGCGCAAAGGGGGCGGACATGACTCCACTCCCTTCGGTGCCACTGCAAGAACAGGTCCGGGAGTTCATCCGGGCATCTAAGGCAGAGAACACGCTACGGGGCTACCAGAGCGATTGGCGCCACTTTTGCGCGTGGTGTGAGGCACACAATCTGGGGCCCCTGCCAGCCGCATCGGAGACGGTTGCCTCCTACATTGCGGGGTGTGCCGGGCACCTCAAGGTGGGGAGCATCCAGAGGCGGCTGAACGCCATTGCAGAGGCGCACAAGGCCGTCGGGCTGGAATCGCCTACGCATAGCTCCATCGTGGCCAACACCATGAAGGGAATCCGCCGGACTCTCGGGACCGCGGCTAACCAGAAGGCGCCAACGCTCACGGACGATATTCGCGCCATGGTGGACGCCACAGACGCGGGACTGATCGGCCTACGCGACCGTGCGCTAATCCTGCTCGGGTTTGCCGGAGCGTTCCGGCGGTCGGAGCTGATCGGGCTGGACATTGAGGATTGCACCTTCAGCAAGGACGGGCTGACAATCACGTTGCGGCGGTCAAAGGTGGATCAACAGGCAGCGGGCAGGAAGATCGGGGTGCCCTACGGCTCGAATCCCGAAACGTGCCCGGTTCGGGTTCTGCAGGGGTGGGTAGAGCAGGCAGGTATTAGTGGCGGCCCGCTGTTCCGCTCCATCAATCGGCATGGACAACTACAGTCGAGTCGGTTGTCAGGGCAGGATGTGGCACGCATCGTCAAGAAACTCGCGGAGCGGTCCAGCCTGGACGCTGACAAATACGCGGGGCATTCGCTCAGGGCAGGGCACGCGACGGCCGCGGCTATTGCAGGGGCCTCGGAGCGGTCGATCATGAATCAGACTGGGCATCGGTCGGTGCAGATGGTTCGGCGGTACATACGGGATGGGAGCTTGTTTCGGGAGAATTCCGCGGGGAAGCTGGGGCTATAGCCTCGTCTCACTGTTTGGAACAATGTCTTCCACCACAGTAGTTTTGACTGCAACCTTGACTGCCAACACGACGGACTGCCACCGTACAGGGCGGACAGGCTGGCATGAAGGGGTCGCTAAGTTATAGAGCATGGAAGCCAATAGAAACGGTGGACGAAAGACCTACGAACTTCGAACCAGTAGGTCGGGAGTTCGAGTCTCTCCGGGCGCGCCAGATAAACCGCATGGCATTTTACAGCTTTGACATGAGGTTCTTCAGTTTGCGAAGCGCGACTTCGTCCCGCTGATAAAACGTCCACTGCTTGATACGCTTGCCGCGAACCAGTCCGGCATCCGCCAGGATGTTGAGGTGCTCGCTGGCGGTCGGCTGTGTCACCTTGAGCTTGCGGGCGATGAACAGGCCGCAGACCCCGTCTTTTACCAGATCCCCGTCTATCTGCTTGGGGAAGTGCCGGCGCGGCGCCTTGAGCCACTCCAGGATCTGCAAACGCCGTTCATTGGCAATTGCGCGAAGCGTAACATCCATTTTCATATAGACAATTAGCCAACTGCCTAAGTATACTGGAACTCGCCCATGCTCACTGCCGTCATCAATCCTCAGGCGATTGCCACCACCGAACGGCTCATCCGGCCGTGGATTCGCCGCACCCCGGTGGTCGAAGTCGACGGCGCCGACCTTGGTCTGCATTTTACCAATCTGCGATTGAAGCTCGAACTGCTCCAACACACCGGATCTTTCAAGACCAGAGGCGCGTTCGCCAATCTCCTGAGCCGCGAATTGCCCGCCGAGGGCGTGGCAGCCGCATCGGGCGGGAATCATGGGGCGGCCGTGGCATTTGCGGCGCACAAGCTTCGGGCGCGCGCCACGATCTTCGTTCCGAGTGTGGCTTCGCCGTCGAAAATCGACCGGATTCGCAGTTATGGGGCCGATCTGGTGATCTCGGGCGACAGCTACGCTGAGGCGTTGGCCGCTTGCGAAGCCTGGACCAAGCAGTCGGGCGCCCTTCCGGTCCATGCCTATAACGACGTGGAGACGCTGCTCGGCCAGGGCAGTGTTGGCCTGGAAATCGAACAGCAGGCTCCGGCCCTGGACACCCTGCTGGTCGCGGTTGGCGGAGGCGGGCTGATTGGCGGCATCGCTGCCTGGTATGGCGGACGAATCCAAGTCATCGGCGTCGAGCCGGAGGCGGCGCCAACCCTGACCAATGCGCTTGCGGCAGGTCGCCCTGTGGATTCCCCGGCCGGTGGTATTGCAGCCGACTCCCTGGCACCCAAACGTGTTGGCGAGCTCGCGTTTCCCATTACCCAGTCATTGGTCAGGCGTGTCGTCCTGGTCACCGATGATGCGATCCAAAGCGCGCAGGAGGCGCTGTGGGACGTTTTGCGCGTCGCCGCCGAGCCCGGCGGCGCGGCAGCCTTGGCCGCTCTACTTTCGAAAAAATACGAGCCACAGCCGAACGAACGGGTCGGCGTGGTGGTCTGCGGAGGAAATACGAGCGCGGTCTCGTTCCGAAAGGCCGCCGCGCAATCATAACCATGTCCGTCTACGACACTCTCGCCCGCATGGGGATCGAGGTCCCGCAGGTTACTCCGCCGGTTGCCGCCTACCTGCCGTACGTCCAGACCGGCAATCTGATCTTCGTCTCCGGCCACATCGCGAAGAGAAACGGTCAGCCTTGGCGAGGTCAGCTTGGCATCAACATGGCCACCGAAGAAGGCCGGGAAGCAGCCCGCCTGGTTGCCATTGACCTGCTCGGTACTCTTCAGGGCGCAGCCGGGGACCTCAAGCGAATCGCACGGATTGTCAACATCACGGTACTGGTGAATAGCGGCCCCGCCTTCATGGAGCATCACCTGGTTGCGAATGGAGCATCCGAGCTTTTTCAGGCGGTGTTCGGCGAGGCGGGCCGGCATGCGCGCGCGGCGTTTGGAGTTGCTCAGATTCCGCTCGGCGCATGCGTCGAGATCGTATTGACGGCCGAGCTCGCGCCAGAACAGGCGCATCTCTAGGAAAAGTTGAGGGTCAGAGCTGCGGAGTCAGGCGGCGATACAGCCAGCTCTTAGCAAACTGCAGGTCGCGATCCAGGGTGGCGTGGCCGATTCCCAACAGTTCTGCGGCCTCTTCCCTGGTGCACCCGAGAAAGTACCGAAGTTCAATGGCGCGGACGTTTCGCTCATCGATTGCCTGGAGTTCGTTGAGCGCGGCATCGAGTGACACCATCTCCACGCCGCTGGCGTCCACCCAGGCGAGATCGGGATGCAGCGGGATGCGCACTCCCGCTGTGCGTTTTTCCGCGGCTGCCTCGCGAGCGTAATCTCGCACTCGAACTCCAGCGTTGTAACAGCACCGTGATCTCGCCGGGGGGTTGGCCGTTGCTTCCCATCTGCCGCTTTCTAGTGCTGCGGCTCGCGTGACGCAGCCAGCTCCGCATCGAGAAGTTTACGAATACGACTTGGCGCACTTGAGTGGGCCGGCAAAAGCGCCAGCGCCTCGCGAGCGGTCGCCCAGGCTTTGTCCGCCTCTCCCGCCAAACGATAGCTTTGTGCCAGCGTCAGCAGAAATCCCGGTTTCTGCCGCCGGCTGAGGGCGACCATTCTTTCGGCATACTTGACAGCGAGCTTGGGCTCGCGGAGGCGCGCGGGCTCAACGGTAATCAGGCCTGTGGTAACCAGGTCCAGAACCATGCCTGGAGCATTCTCTTGCGGCCGGAAATCTTTGAGAATCGCCAGGCCCTGTTGGGCGAACTCCATACTCGACCCATCCGGATGCACGGCGTGCTGCCAGACGCTGATGCGAATGAGAACCGCACCCAGGGCGGCCCGCCAAAGCTCGTTCCCAGGCTCTTGATCGAGAAGACGCGCGAGGATCCGGCGCGCATCGGTCACCAGGCGTAATGCGCTCCGAGCATCCGCGCTCCGGTTCCTGGTGACGCCGGGGAAGATGCCTTGTGCACGATCCTCGTAGCATTCCGCTTCATTCTCCAGGCCCGCTTCGAGATCATTCAAGGCGCGAGCATCCTGCGGATCGAGGTCCACGAACCGTTGCAGCATAGTCCGTGCCCGCTCGAAATTCTGCAATGCTTGCTCATAATCGCCGGTGTCCTTGAGTGCCAGGCCATACTTGCGAAGAATGGTGGATAGTATCCGCTGATTCGGCAACGTGCTCTGGACCGCTTCGGGAAGGGATCTCATGCTGTCGAGCGCCTGGCGATAGTCCGGTAGCGCCGCGCCAGGGTCGGTCTCGGCTTCGATGGTGGCAATTTTGGTGCGAATCAGAGCCATCCCGCGAATGGCGCGAGCGTAAGAGGGATCGAGCTGGAGAATGCGCTGGTCAATTTCCAGTGTCTTGCGAAAAGCAGCCAGCGCGCCGGTCAGATCGCTCAGGCTGGCCGTGCCGCTTTGCCCCAACTCATCACCCAAGCCGCCGTGCGCGGTCGCAGCCTCAGCCAGCGCATCCACGCTCGCACTGGGCCGCGCCGCAAGCGCGTCAAAAATAGCTGTAGCCGCCCGCATGCTGGCCACGGCGTCTGGTGTTTTGCCAATACCAAACAGCACTTCGCTGCGCGACTGTTGCGCCATTCCCAAAGCTCGCGACACCGCCGGATCCTCTGGCTGCACTCTGGCAAGCCGGCCGGCGATCGCTAGAGCCTTGTCCAGCGTGGCTAATGCGCCCTGCGGGTCCCCAATGTTTTGATCGTACGGATTGCCCTGCACGTTGCCCAGCTTTGTGTAGGCGTTCACCATGTCGAGCTGCAACTGTGGGTCGTCAGCAGCATCCTTCTGCATGCGGTCGAGATGCTCCAATACTGTCGTGACCAGCAGCCTTTGCGCGGGAGTGGATCCGGGAAGCTTTTGAATCGCGTCATCCAACTCAGATAGAAGCGTGTTGCTGAGCTTCCGCAGATCTTCCGAGCGGGCTTCGGCTTTGCGCCTTTGCACGTTGGCGATGCGAGCCTGCCAAAGAATTCCGCCCATTCCCGCCATGACCGTCAACATGACCAAGGCCGCGGCTGTCAGAGCAACCTTGTTTCTCCGTACCATCTTCAGCGCGCGGTAGCGCAGCGTTCCTTGTCGCGCGGCCACCGGCCGGCCATCGAGATACGCCTCAAGGTCGAGGATCAGCGCATCCACGCTGGGATAGCGCTGCTCGGGCTCCTTACGAAGGGCCTTCATGACGATGGCATCGACGTCTGCATCCACAACCCCGAGCGGGGCCTTTTCACTGGGCCTCGGAGGCTGCTCGTCACAAATCACTCGAACCAGTTCCGCCGTTGAGAAATTGCTGAATTCGTAAGGAGGGCTGCCGCTCGTCAGGAGAAACAACAGCACGCCCAGCGAGTAAATGTCGCTGGCTGTTGTGATGGCATGGCCCAGCACCTGCTCCGGACTGGCGTATTGCGGCGTAAACGCATGAAACCCCTCTCGCGTGAATTCGCCTTCCACCTCCGTAGGATCCAGGAGCTTCGCCGTACCGAAGTCGAGAAGCTTGGGCGTTCCGTCGGCAAGCACGAGAATGTTGTCGGGCTTCAGGTCGCGGTGCACCACCAGGTTCTGATGCGCAAACCGCACGGCGGTGCAGACGGACTTGAAAAGGGCCAGCTTGTCCCGAAGCGATAAGGCCTGGTCCCGGCAGTGCTGGCTGATGGGCACGCCTTCGACGTACTCCATGGCGAGATACAGCTCGCCCTCGCCTCCCGTGCCGCCGTCCAGAAGCCGCGCAATGAACGGATGATTCAGACCGGCCAGGATCTGCCGTTCCCGCCGGAATCGCTCGCGGAAAAGATCCCCCGCCAAAGGGACGTCGATCAATTTGATGGCAACCTGCTGCTCGAACTGCCCGTCGGCGCGATGCGCCAGGTACACCGCGCCCATCCCGCCGCGTCCCAGAATCCTCTCGAGCTGGTACGGACCGATCCTGCGGCCGGCCTGAGTTACTCTGGAATCCGCTGGCTTACTCGCAACGTATTCGGCCGACAAGTGTTCCTGCGCGTCCCAGGCCTTGAGGAGGGAATTGGCCTCTTGCAGGAGTTCGACGTCGCCAGCGCAGAGCTCCTTCACAAGGGCTGTTCTCTCGGCGGCGGGAGCATCCAGCACCCGGTGAAACACCTCTTCCGTGCGCCGCCAGCGATCGATGATCAGTTCGTCGGGAGACAAACCCGTACTTCCACTCGCCAAGTTAAGGACGGGATTCTCGTCAGACACCTGGGAGTCCCGCCCGACCAAGATAGCATCCGGCAGGCTGGGCCATTAGCGTTTCAGTCCTAGTACTGTGATCGGGGCGAACAGCCTTTGCTGATCCGAACCTGGTCTCGACAAGCTGGCGCGCGGGCTTTTGGCCGAACGCCTCGTTTTGGTGTATCTTTATTCAAAGGCCGGGCTGGCCTAAGCGTGGCACGCCCGGGTCCCTGTTCCCCGTCGAATTCCCTGCCTCGTTGCACGCTCATTGAAACGGAGGATGTCAACGCGGTGTTAACTTTTCTGCCGGTACTGGCCCTGAGCGTTCTGATCTGGCAGGCCCCCCAGCCGAACGGCGGCGGCGTCCGCACTGGCACGCTCCCCAAGACATGGAGAACCGGCGGCCCGAACTGCATGGAGGCTCCCGAGTGGGAGATTCACGAGTACAATCCCGACTTCTTCATTTTGCGAGAGAGCGGGTGCGTAAACTACGAGAAGCCCTTCCTGTACCTGCTGTTCGGTAAAGACAAGTGCTTTCTGATCGACACCGGCGCCGGCCAGACTAACGTCGCGCACACGGTTTCGGCGCTGATTGACAAATGGGCTGCGCAGAATCATCGCGACGCACCGCCATTGATCGTTGGGCATTCACACTCGCATGACGATCACATCGCCGGTGACGGACAGTTTAAAGAGCGGCCGAACACGACGCTAGTTCCGTTGACCGTGCCAGGAACCAGCCAGTTCTTCGGCATCGCCCATTGGCCGGAAGATATTGGCCGGCTCGACCTCGGCGACCGCATCCTCGACGTGGTTGCGATTCCCGGCCACGACGTCCTGAGTCTGGCTTATTACGACCGCCAGACTGGCGTCCTGTTCACAGGCGACAGCCTCTATCCCGGCCGCCTGTACGTGCGCGACTTTCCGGCGTTCGTGGCAAGCACCCAGCGCCTGGTTCGTTTTACCGAAGGCAAAATTGTGACGCATGTGGTCGGCTGCCACATCGAGCAGAGCCGCACGGCGTACCTCGACTATCCGATTGGAACGCAGTACCAGCCGGACGAACACTCTCTCGAGATGAGCCGTGGCAGCTTGCTGGAGCTGAATGACGCGCTCAGCCGAATGCAGAAACCCGAGCGGCTGGCGCTGCGCGATTTGACCATCTGGCCGGTGAGCGATAAAGTCGAAACCTCAGCGGGGCAGGCGCAATGAAGTTCACGCGATACCTGATGGGATCTGCAGCGCTAGCCGCTCTCTGCGCCAGAGGCAGCGATTCTCCCGACCTCAAGCCCGTCCAGCAGCCGATGTCCTCGCTGCATGCGCTGGCCAAGTTTTCCGTGCCAGGTTTCCCCGACTGGATCGGGATCGGCGACAGCGTCTGGATTTCGAATAAGCCCAAGGACAATCTCTCGCGTCTCGATCCGCAGACAAATAAAGTCGTCGCCACGATTTCCACCGGAAAAGCGCCGTGCGCCGGGCTGGCCATGGGCTTCGGCAGCGTGTGGGTGCCCAACTGCGGCGATGGAAGCGTATGGCGCTTCGATGCCCAAACCGCGAAAGTGCTGGCCAGGATTTCGACCGGCATCGCGGACACCGAAGGGACCATAACGGCTGGTGAAGGCAGCATCTGGATGCCCTCTGACGCATCGGGAGCACTGGTTCGCATCGATCCAACTACCAACAAGATCGTGGCCCGAATTCAAGTTCCCGCCGGGTCTTTCGCGGCGATGGTGGGGGAAGGCGCGGTTTGGCTGACGTGCACGAAGAGCAATCTCGTGTCCAGGGTCGATGCGAAGACGGAAAAGGTTGTAGCCTCGATTCCGGTTGGCCCGTCCCCACGATTCCTGGCTGTCGGATTGGGAGCGGTTTGGACGCTCAACCAGGGCGACGGTAGCGTCACACGCATCGATCCCGCGACCAACAAAGTGACCGCGACCATCGCCGTCGGCGTTCCAGGTGAAGGCGGGGATATCGACACCGGCGCCGGCGCGGTCTGGGTCACGGCAATGGGCAAACCGATCTCTCGCATCGACCCGGCTACGAATCGCGTTACGAAACAGTTTGTCGGCAAGGGCGGAGACGCCCTGCGAGTCGGGCACGGCTCCCTCTGGCTTTCCAACCACGAGTTCCAGGAAGTTTGGCGTATTGATCCGAAGGCTTTGTGACATGAGAAGTGTTATTGCGTTGTTGATTGCATCCGTTCCGCTCCACGCCGCTCCGACCGCGTCGGAAGGAGCGGATTTCTTCGAGAATAAGGTCCGGCCAGTGCTGGCGAACAATTGTTACGCCTGCCACACCAACTCCGAAATGGGCGGTCTGCGCGTGGATTCTCGCGAGGCCCTCTTGAAAGGCGGCAAAACGGGGCCTGCTGTGATGCCGGGCGATCCCGAGAAAAGCCTGCTCATCCAGGCGGTGCGGCAAACCGGCGAGCTCAAGATGCCGAAGGGCGGCAAACTGAAGCCGCAGGACGTCGCCGCGCTCGCCGAGTGGGTCAAAATGGGTGCGCCATGGCCCGAGACTGCGCAGACGATTCCCGTCTCGAAATCAAAGCAATTCACAATCACTCCCGAGCAGCGCAAGTTCTGGTCATTCCAGCCGCTGCGTGAGCCGGAGCTTCCACAGGTCAAGGAAAAGTCTTGGGCGAAGACGAACATCGACCGCTTGGTGCTATCCAAGCTGGAATCAGAAGGGCTGAAGCCCGTTGCGCCGGCCGCCCGCCGCACCTTAATTCGTCGCGCGACATTGGACTTGATCGGATTGCCGCCGACGCCCGATGAAATCGATGCGTTCGTTGCCGACAAATCGCCGCACGCTTTCGAAAAGGTTGTGGACCGCTTGCTCGCCTCGCCGCAGTATGGCGAGCGTTGGGGCCGGCACTGGCTGGATGTCGTCCGCTACGCCGAGGATGATGTGCGCGGCCTGGATCCCAAAGATCGTGGCTATATGCCGTTCAGCGGCGCGTATGTCTACCGCGATTGGGTGATCCAGGCGTTCAATCAGGATCTACCCTTTGACGCGTTCGTCAAAGCACAGCTCGCGGGCGACCTGCTGGACCAGAAGGTTCGGCCGAAAACCGTCGCCGGTACTGCCATGCTGGGACAAGGCCCCTGGTGGTGGGACCAGGCCGAACCCGTACAGGGCCGCGCCGACGAACGCAACGAACGCATCGACTTGGTAAGCCGCGGCTTCCTGGGCCTGACCGTTGCCTGCGCGCGCTGCCACAATCACAAGTACGATCCCATCTCTCAGCAGGATTACTACGCGCTGGCTGGTGTCTTCTTGAACACCACTTACACCGAATATCCGACGTCCTCACCCGCCGAAACCGCCGCGTGGCAGAAGCAGCAAAAGAAAATCGACGACCTGGACGAAGAGCTGGATAAGTTCATCCAGGAGGAAGGCAAGCTTTACGCCGAAGTGGTCGCGCATAAGACAGCAAAATACCTCGTTGCCGCGTGGAAAGTTACGGGCGAGCCGAAGATGAAGCTGCCCGAAGCTGCGGCGGAAGAGAAAGTCGATCCCGAGCTGCTCGAGAAATGGATCAAGTTCCTGGGCCGCCCTCAAAAGCACTACCCGTATCTGCTCGATTGGCAAGACATGGTGAAGAGCGGCGGAACTCTCGAGCAGGCGCAATTTCTGGCCAATCAATTCCAGGATGTGGTGCTCTCTGTCCTCGCTGAAGCCAAGGAGCTGAAAAAAGAGAACGACATCATCAAAGCCAAAGCGGACGTCAAGGAGAAGCCGCACCGTGACGCCTATCCCAACGAGTTCGAGACCAAAGACCAGTTCTGCCCCGGTTGCGATCTGGAATTGAAGACCATGCAGCCGCTCGAGCGCAGCAGTATCTACCTTGACGTCTTTGTCTACGATCTCGATTCCGAGACCGAGCAGAAGCCCGATCCCGGCCTGCTGAACCTCAAAGACTGGTCGCTCGAACGCCATTTCTCCACCGAAGTGACCGAGCATATCGCCGCGGTTCGCGCGGAAATTGAGGCGCTCAAGAAGGCGCTGCCGCAGCAGTTTCCATTCGTGCATGGCGTCGGCGACACAAAGGCCATTCAGAACATGCATGTCAATGTTCGCGGCAATCCCAACAATCTCGGTGACGAGGTGCCGCGGCGATTCCTGGCTGTCCTCTCGAGTGACGAACCCAAACCGTTCTCGAACGGCAGCGGCCGTCTGGAACTGGCCAATGCCGTGGTGGCCAGCCCGATCGCCGCGCGCGTGATTGCGAACCGCGTTTGGAAATGGCATTTCGGCACCGGAATCGTGGATACTCCCAGCAACTTCGGCCAGATGGGCGAACGGCCCACGAATCCTGACCTGCTCGAATATCTGGCCAAAACCTTCGTCGACAACGGCATGTCATTCAAGAAGCTGCACCGCGAGATTCTGCTTTCGTCGGTGTATCAGCTCAGCGCGGAGTCATCGTCAGTCAATCAAGAGAAAGACCCCGCCAATCGCTGGTACTGGCGTGCCAACCGCCGCCGGCTGGACGCCGAGGCCATTCGCGATTCGGTGCTGTATGCGTCGGGCGCACTCGATCTGAAAAAAGTGGGCGGCCCTGCGACCGATTTCGCCGCTGACAACGACCGCCGCACCGTCTATTGCAAGGTCAGCAGGTATCGCCTCAACGATTTTCTGCAAGTGTTCGATTTTCCGAATCCCTCGTTCACCGCCGAGCAGCGCTTCTCTACCAACGTTCCGCTGCAACGGCTGTTTTTCATGAACAGCACCTTCGTTTACCGCCAGGCCGACCGGCTCGCCAAACGCGTCTATGACGAGGGGAGCGACGAAGCGCGCATCAGGAAAGCCTACCGGCTGCTCTATGGGCGGGTTCCCACGGAGGCCGAGATGAAAGCGGGATTGGAGTTCGTGCGCGCGAATCCGGAAAAACCCGGCAATCAAATCGCGGGTGAGCCACCCACTCCGTGGAAGCAGTACGCACGCGTGCTGCTGAGTTCCAACGAATTTGAGTTTGTGAATTGAGTCGAGAAAGAGGAATTAGAATGCGACATTTACCGCCCAGCCGCCCAGTGACCCGGCGAGAAGCTCTGTGCCGGATGGGAAGCGGATTCGGTATGTTGAGCTTCGCCAGCATGGTGGGCCAATCCATCACGCGCGCCGCCACCACTCTCGACGCAAACGGTGTCCCTGGCGCGAGAATCCCCAACTTCAAGCCCAAGGCGAAACATGTCATTTTTCTCTTCATGAACGGCGGGCTGTCGCAAGTCGATAGCTTCGACCCCAAGCCCATGCTGGAGAAGTACCACGGCCAGCCGCTGCCGGGCGAGATCCCGCAGCACGAGCGCAAAACCGGCAACTTGATGAAGTCGCCGTTCACTTTCAAGAAATACGGTAAGAGTGGCATCGAAGTCAGCGAGATCTTTCCCATGCTTGGGGAATGTGTCGATGACATGTGCATCATCCGCTCAATGTACACCGACATTCCGAATCACGAGCCGTCGCTGCTCATGATGAATGTCGGGCACATCCAACCCGGCCGGCCGTCGATCGGATCGTGGATCACGTACGGCCTCGGCACGGAAAACCGCAACCTGCCGTCATTCGTGGTGCTCTGTCCCGAAGTGCCGACAACCGTAGGGCCGCCGCTCTGGAACTCAGCATTTCTACCGCCGGTATATCAGGGCACCTACATCTCCGACAGCGTCAAGGACAAGAAATTCGATCCCCAGAAGCTGATCGCAAACATTCACAACGATAAGTTCGATCTCAAGCAGCAGAAGAGCGAAATCGATTTACTGGAAAAGCTGGACCGGTTGCAGATCGAGCAGGAGCGCGCAGATGACCCGCAGCTCGAAGCTACGCTCCAGTCCATGGAAACGGCTTATCGGATGCAAACCGAAGCGCCCGATGTCTTCGATGTTCGCAAGGAGAGTGAAGCGACCATCAAGCTCTACGGCGAGGGAAGCACGGCGCGCGGCTGCCTCACTGCGGCCAGACTGGTGGAGCGTGGGGTTCGCATGGTACAGGTCTACTACGCCAAGGGCGACCCCTGGGACCACCACTTCGATATCGAGCTGCACCGCAAGAACGGGAAGGACTCCGACCAGCCTTTCGCCGCTCTGATCAAAGATCTCAAATCACGTGGTCTGTTTGACGAGACGCTGATCGTGTGCGGCTCAGAATTCGGCCGGACGCCGGTGGTTGAGGTTGGCAGCGGCTTCATGGGCGGGCAGGTGCACAATGGCCGCGATCACAACCCCCACGGCTTCACCGTTTGGCTGGCCGGTGGCGGCGTAAAAGGCGGCATGACCTACGGCGCTACCGATGACTTCGGCTGGAAGGTCGCGGACAAAGGCATGCATGTGCACGATCTGCACGCCACGATTCTCTATCTGCTCGGCATCGACCATACCAAGCTGACCTACCGCTACAGCGGCCGCGACTTCCGCCTCACGGACGTGGCCGGCAATGTGATTCACGACATCGTGGCGTAGCTTATCCGAAAAACTGGCGAGAACTCCTGTTAACCAACCGTCGGAAAATGTAGCGCGGGGTCACGCGTTGTTTGCGGGAACCCGCGGCTTTTTTCTGTACATGGCCAATCCGAAAGGTCGCTGGTGCCCGCCGTCTCGCTTGTGTCGATTCGACAGTGGTCTGACCACGATAGTTGTGTTGGCCGTGGCTTGAGAGCGTGTAGTTACATCTTGACAGTAATAACATCGTCTCGTAATATTGATGGAACACTTTATAGGGGTGATTGTTTCGCGTGGAGTGTATCCACAGTGTTCGCGAACCGCGTGACCCCTCATCAAGCGTAGTTTAGTAACTCTTCGCTGAGTTTCCGCCGCAAACGCGATTCGGCATCCGCCCAAGCTGGCAGTAGAGCCTGTTCCTCGTAATCCCGACGTTCACCCGTCTCTCACACTCTAGGAGGAAAAATGCGCGCGATGCGACCCGTCACACATCACTTTCGGCGATCTGCCTTATTATGCGGCTGCCTGCTGGCTGCTGCCTGGATGCTCTATGCACAAGCCACGAGTTCTCTGCATGGAACCGTCACCGACCCGACCGGCGCCGTGATTCCAACGGCGATCGTCACGCTAAACAATGTAGCGACCGGCTTGTCCAGGCAGGTTGTGTCCGACAACTCAGGCGCCTACCAGTTCTCGCAAGTCCCGCCGGGAGAATACGCGCTGACGGCAACCAAGCCCGGCTTCGCTAAAGCCACGCGCGAGCACATTACGCTGCAAGTGAACGTGCCAGCCACGTTGGACCTCCAGTTGGACGTCGGAACCACCGGCGAACAAGTGAACGTCAGCGCCGAGGCGGCCACCGTCAGCACGACGGACGCATCCATCGGGAATGCCTTCACGGAGCACCAGGTTCGCCAGTTGCCGCTCGACACGCGCAACGTAGTTGAGTTGCTTAGCCTCCAGCCTGGAGTTACGGCCACGGGCGAAGTCCTTGGCGCGCGCCGCGATCAGAACAACGTCACGCTCGACGGAGTGGACGTCAACGACAACGAAAATGCCGGTATCGCCGGTCCTAGAACCGACGGCCAGGGCTCCAACGCTAATATCTCCGACAGTCCCATCTCCGGATTCAATTCCGTGCTGCCCATTCCTCTCGACTCTGTGCAGGAGTTTCGCGTGACCGTTGCCGGCCAGGGCGCCGATGAGGGCCGTTCCTCCGGTGGGCAGGTAGTCCTGGTTACCAAGAGCGGCACGAACCAGTTGCATGGCTCGGCATACGAATACAATCGGAACACGCTATTTGCCGCCAACAGTTTCTTCAATAATTTCAATGGCGTGGACCGCACGGCGCTCAACCGCAACCAGTTTGGGGCGTCGCTCGGAGGCCGCATCAAGAAACACCGCGCCTTCTACTTCTTCAACTATGAGCGCCGCATCGACGCGAGTGCGTCGCCGGAGCAGCGTGTGGTGCCATCCGAGAGCTTGAAGCAGGGAATCCTGACGTTTGCGGATGCGAGTGGCAACACCTACACGCTCTCGCCCGCCGAGATCAAGCAGATCGATCCCCTGCATATCGGCCTCAATCAGCAATACCTCAGCATCCTCAAGCAATACCCGGTCGGCAATGATCCCAGCTACGGTACCGACGGCGGGCTGAACTTCAGCGGGTTTCGATTCAACGCGCCCAACCGGCTCGACAATCGCGCCTACGTGGGCAAGATGGACTTCATTCTCGATGGCGCCGGCAAACACACGCTCTCCATTCGGGGCACGCTATCCAATTCGTCGCAGGATCTTGTCAACGAGCTGGCTCAGTTCCCCGGGCAGGCGCCGGCCAGTGTGCTTTTGAACAATAGCAAGGGCATCTCGGGCGCTTACACGGCTATCTTGAAGCCCAATCTGATCAACAACGTGACGTTCGGCCTCACGCGGCAGGGCCTGGCGCAATCGGGAACGGTCGGCGACTCGTTCACCCTGGCTACGATCGATCCGTTGCAAAACTACAATACGGCCGCGCGCGCCAACGGGCGGATTTTGCCCGTCTACAACATCGTCGACAACCTGACTTGGATCAAGGGCAAGCAGACAATTACCGCGGGCACCAACATCCGCATCATGACCAACAACCGCTTCACCTACGCCCAGTCCTTCCCGCAGTATGGATTCAACAACAGCGTGCTGGTGGGGCTCGGCGAGGACATTCAGTCCAACCTGACCAACTTCATTCAGGCACGCACGGGAAATCCCAATTTGCAGCTCAACGATCCGACCTCGGATTCCTCGGCGCTGGGAGTCTTGCTGGGCCTGGTCAATAACACGCAGATCACTTATCAGTTCTTGCGGAACGGATCGGCATTGCCGCAGGGAGCGGCGCAGACGCGCGCGTTCAAAATGCGCGAATACGAATTCTTCGTGAGCGATACCCACCGCGTAACGCGAGACCTCACCCTGACCTATGGCCTGCGTTACAGCAATGACCGGCCGCCGTACGAAGCCAACGGGCTGCAAGTCGCGCCGGATATCGGGCTGAACCAGTACTTCGCCGAGCGCAATTTCCTGGGGGCGCAGGGCGTGCCCTCCAATGCCATGCCGCATGCGTACCTGACTTATTCCTTGAGCGGCCCGGCCAACGGCAAGCCAACTTGGTACGGTCCGGACAATGCCGATTTCGCCCCGCGCTTCTCTCTCGCGTACAGCCCCAAAGATCGCGGCGGAATCATGCAGAAGATCTTCGGATCGAATGGCGTGTTCCGCATGGGCGGCGCCATGGTTTATGACCGCTTCGGCAGTGAATTGATCACGCAATTCGATCAATTCGGTTCTTTCGGCCTGGCCACCACGTTGGGCAATCCTGTTTCCTACAATTTCACGACGTCGCCACGTTACGACGGTACGGTGCCTGGGTTTCCGGCCGCGCCGGCTGGCAGCTTCCCCTACACGCCCCCCAACATCAACGCCATTGAAGGTGAATTTCAAGGCATCTCCCCTGACCTCAGGTCACCCTATTCGATCGTGCTCAACGCGTCATTTGCACGCGAGCTCCCCGGTCATCTGATCATGGAGACTTCTTACGTTGGCAGGTTGTCGCGCAAGCTACTGCTTCAAGGCGACGTGTATACCATGCTCGAGAATTTCAAAGATCCGAAATCCGGTCAAACCTGGTTGCAAAGCATGACCGGATTGCGCCAGGTCTACAACGGCTTGAGCGCGTCGGCCGGCGCCCACCAAAATGGCGATCCGGCCACCATGGCCAATCAAGTGGCTGCCAATGCGTCTTTGGTGCCCAACAGTCCCTTCATCCAAGACCTGTTCCCCGTGCTGCAGAATTACTACATCCCCGGCAGCGCAAGCGCGAATTATTTCTACGGAATCTATGGCGTGTACGGGGGCAGCTACCTCGACATGCTGCACGCCCTGGATCGCATTCCTGGCAAGTTCGGCACTCCAAACGGCACTTGCGCCTCGCTCTATGGCTGCTTCACATTCTTTGCGCCGCAAGGCAGTTCGATGCCGACCTGGATGAACGCTGGCGCGGCCGACTATCACGGCGCGACTGTCAGCATCCGCCGCGCCTTCAGTCAGGGAGTTTCCTTCGATTTCAACTACACGCTGTCTCATTCCATCGACAACGCATCCGCGGCCGAGGGCGGCTCAGGCATCGACGGCGCTTCCATTCAGAACATATTCAGTCCAGGGCAATTTCGCGGATCGTCCGATTTCGATATCCGCAACCTGGTCAATGCCAACGTCGTCTACGAGCTTCCTTTCGGGAAGAACAAGCCTCTATTCAATTCGGCGCCCGGCTGGGTGGACGAGATCATCGGGGGATGGCAGGTCTCCAGCATTATGCGATTCGCCAGCGGGCTGCCCAGCGTGGTCCAAGGGGACTACGTTTGGAATACCAACTACTGGCTGAACTCCCTCGCGATTCCGAGCGCCCCGTTCAAGACTGGCGTACAAATCGACAACAACGGCATTCCAAGCATTTTTGCCAACACCAATGCGACCAGCAGTTTCGCCGACGCTTATCCTGGAACATCGGGAGCGCGCGCCCTGGTCCGCCTGGCGGCTCAGAAGAATTTCGACATCAGCATCTCCAAATCGTTCAAGCTGCCCTGGGAGGGCCACCGCATCCAGTTCCGCGCCGAGGCATATAATGCTTTCAACAACGTGAACTTCATCCAGCCCAGCCTGGCGCTGCACAATCCGACCACGTTCGGAGAGTTCCAGAACACCACGCCACCGCGCGAGATGCAGTTCGCACTGCGCTATGAATTCTAGACTCCGCTTATCGTTGTTGCTGCTCGCCTTCGGCGCCTCTCTGTACGGGGCGCCGTCGGCATTCGATTTCGTGCCGCTAGCCATCGACGGAAAACCATCGACGCTAGCCGCCTATCGCGGTAAAGTTCTGCTCATCGTCAACGTGGCCAGTCACAGCATCTTCACGCCGCAATATGAAGGCCTCGAGTGGCTTTATCAGACCTATCAGAAGGAGGGCTTGGTGGTGCTGGCTTTTCCCGCCAACAATTTTGGTCAGGAAGAGCCCGGTACGAACGACGAGATTCGCCAGTTTGTGCAGAAATACAAGGTCACCTTCCCCATGTTCGCCAAAATCTCCGCGGCGGGAGACGATATCGCTCCTCTCTACCAGTTCTTGACCGACAAAGATAGCAATGCCGCAACTGCCGGAGTCGTGAGGTGGAACTTCACAAAGTTCCTGATTGGCCGGGATGGCAAGATCCTCGCGCGCTTCGAGCCGGAGGTCGACTCCAAAGCGCCGGAACTGACCTACGCCGTCGAGAAAGCACTCACCGGCGATACCAGCCCCAAGCCCGGCGCTGTCCAGGCTAAGAATTAATTCTTGGTTTCGTCTTCGACCTCGATCGCGTTGACCGTGCCGAAATTGTGCACGGGCACGAACGACAGCAGGAGTTTGCCTTGTGCATTAGGCTTCATGTGGTGGAAGGTCTTGACGAGCGATCGATCGGCGCCCACCTCTTTATAGATGTCGAGGTTCCGGAAGAGGGCAACGCCGTTGCAAAATACGTCGAAAACCCGGCTTCCTGCCCCGCCGCCTCCTGGGTTCTCGCGGCCCCAATAGGTTTCCGCGAAGTGCAGCGTAATCGCGTACTCGCCCTCATCTACCGGAATGGCGTAACTGAAGTTGCCGTAACGTTCCCTGCTGTAAAGCCCGGGATCTTCCGTTCCTTCAATGCTCGCCGAATGATTGCCCGGCTGGCCTCCCATCCAATAATTCTCGGGAAACCATACATGCTCCTGGGCGTCCGTATAGGACCGGTCCTGGGCCACTATGCGGATTGGATTCAACCGGTTTGCACGCGCCGCTTCCACCTCGATCGCGCTCACCATGGCCATGTAATTCACCGTCATAAACCGGATGCGCAGCAGCCCGTCGGGTCCCGGCGAGATGTCTTTGAAAACGCGTTCATCGACGATCCCAGGGCCGCCGGCGTCGGAGATGACATCGAACTCACTCAATATCCTTCCTTTGCGGTCGACGGCCACGTGAAACATCCGGCTGTTTTCGCCGCCGTTGTTGGGAGGCCCGAAGGTGGTCTCGACAAAGAACAGGTGCAACTCGTAAACCCCTGGTTCCAAAGGAATTTGATAGCTGAAATTGCCCGTGCGCGACCCTTGAAACAGTGTCGGGTCAAAAGTGCGGGCCAGGTACACACGGGGCTGCTCCCAGTAGTTTCCACCTTCAAAATATTTGTCCGCGGACCACAAGCGGCCCCAGCGGTCGCTGTGAGGTTCATGCCGGCCGCACAGAATACGCACGCCAGGCGTGGCAACACCGGCCAGCGGTGGCACGCTCGGCGCCGGCGGTGCTGTCATGGCGGACGCATTTGCAGAGTTCGTTCGTGAGGCGATCACCGTTTGGGAAAGTTCCGAGCGTGGTGTTCGCGCCAACCATAAAACACCCGCCGCACAGATTGCCACACCACTGAGGGCCAGGGCCCAGGTTCGCTTCCAAAACGGGACCGCATCGCGTACGATTTTGGTGGTAGGCGCCAAGTCGGATAGGCTGGATAGCTCCTCTTCGTCCGAACCGTGGGGAGAGACGTGCACCGCTTCGGTGCCGTTAAGAGTCGGCGCGTCGGCGTCTGCCGCGGCTTCAGCGGGAAGGAATACCGGTACGTAGCGCCCGATCGGAATCACGATGCGCAGGCTGTGATCCGCGCCCTCAGTCTCATAATATTCGCGCAGTTTCTTACGAAGGCGGTGGACCTCTACTCGCGCAATCGCATCTTCACTGGGATCGAAGCTCGGTGGGCGGTCCAGTACATCGACTGCAATATTGTATTCTTTGATTTGATCGGTTTCGCCCGCAAAATACTTCTCACACACGTATTTCAAGAGATTTGCGAGGCGAGGCGAACGGGCAAAAAAGGCTGACCCTAATGCAGAATCGACTTCGGCTCTTTCGCGCTCCCCATGCGACGTAAGCGTAGGACCATTCCCCACTTTGGGCAGTATTCTAGCACGAAGGTGTTTTCTTTGGTATGTAACATCTGTACGTTTAAGAAAAAGGAGAAGTAGGGGAGACGTAACAGAAGTTAACTAACCTGTTTGCACTAGTCGGAAAACTATGCGCTTTAGCCTGACAATTGCCCTCTTTCTTGCATCACTCGGCTACGCCCAGCAGCCTAACGCCAGACCCAGCGCCGACTGGGTGAAATCCGGCATTATCTACGAGATTTACCCACGCGATTTCTCAGAAAGCGGCGACTTTCGCGGTATTGAGGCCCAGGTTCCCCGGCTTGAGAGGCTCGGCATCACCGTTCTCTGGCTGATGCCGGTTCATCCTCCCGGGCAATTGAAAAAGAAAGGCCTGCTTGGAAGCCCCTACGCGGTTCGCGATTACTATGCCATCAATCCGGACTATGGCACGGCCGCCGACCTCAAACACCTCGTGCAGGTGGCGCATGCGCATGGGCTCAAGATCATCATCGACATCGTGGCGAATCACACGGCTTGGGATAGCGTAATGATGAAGCGTCCCGAGTACTACAAGCACGATGCCGCCGGCAAAGTGATCTCTCCGGTGCCAGACTGGGCCGATGTCGCCGCTCTCAATTACACCAACCCCGAGCTACGCAAGTACATGCTCGACATGCTGAAGTATTGGCTTCGCGAATTCGATTTGGATGGCTTCCGCTGCGATGTGGCGTCCATGGTGCCTGTGGATTTCTGGGAGGAGGCGCGCCGGCAACTGGAGGAGGTCAAGCCCGGCATCATCATGATCGCCGAAGCCCACGAGCCGCAATTGCTGGCGAAGGCTTTTGATTTGGACTACGCTTGGCCTTTCCACAGCACCTTGACCGGCGTTTTCGAGCATGGCACCCCGGCCGCGGCAATAAGAGCCGAATGGGAGCAGACGAGGGCGCATTACCCCAAAGGGGCTATGGAGATGCGCTTCTCGGACAACCACGATGAAAAGCGAGCCATCGCGCGCTTCGGGGAACGCGGCGCGCTGGCTGCCTCCGCCCTGGTTTTCACGCTGGACGGGGCGCCGATGCTCTACAACGGCATGGAGGTGGGCGATACCACCGAGTCGGGTGCACCGGCCTTGTTTTATAAGTTACCTGTTTTCTGGGAAATAGCGGAGCGCCGGCCCGAGTTTCCGAAGTTTTATTCCCAGATGATCGCGCTCCGCCGCTCCCACTCCGCTCTACAACAAGGCGCTACGGTCTGGATTCCCAACGCCGATCCGGATCGCATTCTGACGTTCTATCGCCGCGGCGGAGGCGAGGAGTTTCTGGTCGCCATCAACTGCTCCAGTCGGCCGTTTTTCGGTACGGTAGAAGCGGCGGGACAGTTCGAGGACGTGACACCGCAGTTCGACGACAGCAAGGTGGCGGTTCCTGCGTTACCGGTGCTGTCGCTAGATGCCTGGGGGTTTCGCATTCTGCGACGCAGAACCTCCGAATAGGCGCCACTTCGTGCGCGTGAAAGGCGTGCAGCATTCCAATTGGGCTATGGTAGCGCGGTCAAAGCGCTCGCACGATGTGATCGATGGCTTCGTCCATGGTCGCGTGGCCATCCAGATACGGTTGCCAGTATTGCTTAAGCAGCTCAAAGTTCCGTGTCCATCTGCGCTGCCAGACTTTGTAGTGAATCGCGTACGGTACATGGCCGGCGACGGTGCGTTGCATGATTTCGCCGGCGGTGTAAAAGAGAATGGTGTGGGATACGTCGCGTAACAGGTCATCGCTGATTGCCGGGACATGCGAGCGCAAGCGCGCATCGACCGTACCCATCATCAAGTGCGAGCACTCGTGGAATAGCTGCTCGAGTCCATCGGAGCCCTGGTGCTCTTCGTTCAGACTCGACATGGTGATGAGGGGCGGATCGCCGGTAGTGTAAGCGCCGGCCCACTGCGCGTACGCGACGACCTCGACCCGTAACGGAGCGACTGGCCAGGGATGCTGGAAGGCGGCGGCCAACTGCGCGGCGAGGCGTGGACCGTATTGCTCCACTTGTGGACGGAGCTGATCGATCCAAGCGTGATTCCCTGCGTCATGTCGCGGCCACCAGAGTTTGCGGTAAACAGGTCCGGCTTTATCGAGCGCGTTGCGGATTTCGAGGGGAATGTCCTTCGCCGCGTCGAGCGCCGCCGCGGCGGGCAGATCGGCAAGGGCGTAGTTTACGTCCACCAGCTTGCCGTAGCTGATGTCCAGCGGTGCTGCGTGTACCTGATAAGCCGCAATGCCTGCATCCCACGCGCTGCGATCCGCAACGGGCAGGCCGTCGAGGCCGGCAACATCCAGCGGCGCCTGCCGAACTGCCACGCGAAACCGGTCGGGCGTATTATTGCGCCAGCGCGCGAGAACGTACAGAAAGTGATGCAAGTTGGGCCATGGTTTCGACTCGAAACGAAACTGCTGAAGCAGATCCACCGCGGATGCCGGAGCAGTTTTTTGGGCCAAGAGAAGGACGCCAGGGGATGCCAATGCCTGCAGCGCGAGAAAAAAACGACGGGTGGTCACCTCCGCAATCTAGCGCACCAGACCGGCTTCGGTATTGAACGAATCGGCAACGGAACGAGCGCGCCACGCGTTTGGAGAATCGCCGAGAAGCGCACGGAATTCTCTCACCAAGTGAGCCTGGTCGGCAAACCCAGCCAGATAAGCGGTTTCTGACCACTTCATGGGCGGCATCGTCGCATGGTGAAGCGCCCGGTGCAGCCGCATGATGCGAAGCAGGCGCCTTGGACTCAGCCCGGCGGTCTCGGCCGTGCGCGTATAGGCCGCGCGGAGTGAAATGTTCAGTGTTCCGGCCAACGAGGCAACGGAGCAAGCGGATTGCATTGCTCGTTGCAATTGCAGGTCTGCTTCGCGGGACGATAACTGCCCATTGAGGAACGCCGTCAGGTAGTCGACGGCGGCTTCCGTGGAGTTGCTCATACGGTCTGTCAATGCACGGCCCGGCGAGCCGAACACATCTTCCACTTTGAATGCACGCCCGGTGAACACATCGGCTCGCGACTGGGTAAGCTGAGCCAGCGCACCAACCCGTAACCGCGCACCGATGGTGAGCCTTCGCCGCGCGACGCCGATGTCAGCGTACACGGCGCGGCTACCGACGACGGAACACCTGATCCGGTCTGGGCTGCCTGGCCGCGATTCGAATGTAAAAACGAGATGCCCGCAGAAATCCGCGACGATTCTCCACGGCCGCTCCGGCGCGGGGCCACGCTCTTTCTGAATCCAAAAATGTTCCACCCAAGGCGCGAGGCTCGCGGGCGACGCTATCAATCGCGCGTACTCACGCCTGCGGCCGCCTTCATCCAGCCAAACCATATCCGTATGGCGCTATACCGTCGCACCTTGCTCGCCGCGTAGCAGGCGCTCCAAGGCTTCCGTGAGCATGCGCGGCGTGAAAGGTTTCTGCAGCATGGCAACGTGGGTGCCCCGCGGCAGGCCCAGGGTTTCGAGCGAAGTTGGATATCCACTGGTTGCCAGCACGGCGATTCCCGGATCGCGCTCCATGACTTTGCGAATGAACTCGTCGCCGGACATGCCTTGGAGAGTCAGGTCCACGATCACGACCGACGGGGCGGGGTCTTGGGAGGCAAGGCTCTCCCAAGCGGTAGCAGCATTGCGAAACGCAGTCACCTTGTGGCCCAGACGCAACAGATAAGAACGCATGCTCTCCAGCAATGCGGGCTCGTCGTCGACCACCAGAATGCTCACCGCCTCCAGGGGCATTGACAGCGCGATTTTACCAAACTGCAACAAAGCCTGAACCTGTTTCTTGACAAAAAAAGAAAAAAATTGGGAGCAGCGTATCATGGCAACTATGAGATTCCACACAGAGCACCTGACATTTCGTACCAAACGGCACCGCGAATACATCAACATCACGCCGCAGGTGGAGAGTGCGCTCGCCAACAGCGGCATCCGCGAGGGGATGATCCTGGTATCGGCCATGCACATCACCGCGGGCGTTTGGGTGAATGACGCCGAGGACGGATTGATTGCCGATATCGACGAATGGCTGGAGCACCTGGCGCCCTTCCGCGAGGATTACCGGCATCATCGAACAGGTGAAACCAACGGTGATTCGCACCTGAAAAGCCTGCTGGTGCACCACCAGGTGATTGTTCCGGTAACCGCGGGGAAGTTGGATTTCGGTCCGTGGCAGCAGATTTATTACGCCGAATTCGACGGGCAGCGCCCCAAACGCGTCATCATAAAGGCAATGGGAGAGTGAGGAACTTTACGTCCGGAAATGCCGTCCAAGGAGGCATGATGCGCCAACTAGCTTCTTTACTTCTGTTTACGGTCACGATGTCGGCCGCGGATCTCCCGGTCCGCGAGGTGGTGCTGTTCAAGCACGGCGTCGGCTATTTCGCACGTTCCGGCCATTTGGCGGCGGGCGAATCGGCGCGGCTCGATTTCAAAGCCGAAGAGATGAACGATGTTCTGAAGTCGCTGACAGTTGAGGAAAAAGGCGGCGGCAAGATCTCCGGGCTGCGCTACGATTCGAGCGAACCGCTGGCCAAGAAGCTGGAAGAATTTCCGTTCGCGATCGGCAGCCAGCAGCCGCTCAGCGCGGTGCTTGACCAACTGAAAGGCGCGCGCGTAGAGCTGAAGTTTGGAACGGAGACGGTGGCGGGGGCGATTGTGGGGGCACGGCGGCTGGCCGGCGGTCAGAATCAGCCGGAGCACGAGCAGGCAACGCTTCTACTGGACTCCGGCGAATTGCGCAACGTGGATCTCGGGGCCATCAGCTCGCTGCGGTTCAGTGACCCGAAGCTGCAACTCCAGTTCAAGGATTATCTCGCGGCGATCGCGCAATCGCGATCGAAAGACAAGCGCAGTGTGTACATCGACTCGAGTGACTCGGGTGCGCGCGAAATCCAAGCCAGCTACATGATTCCCTCGCCGGTCTGGAAATCGAGCTACCGGCTGATCTTCGGCGAGAGCGGGCAGCCGACGCTCGAAGGCTGGGCTATCGTGGACAACACGACCGGCGACGACTGGACGAATGTGCGGCTGGCTCTGGTGTCGGGGCGTCCGATTTCATTTGTGAGCCGGCTGTATGAGCCGAGGTACGTCGGGCGTCCTGAGGCGGAATTAGCGGAGGATCAGGCGCTCGCGCCTGTGGTGGATACGGGGGCACTGGACGAAGAAAAGGATCAGAAGGAGGCGAGCCCGGTTAACGGCAGGAGGGATCTCGAACGCTTCGCTAGATTGCAGAAGGCCCCGCCACCGCCGCCTGCGCCCGCCAGAGTGATGGCTCCCCAGAGCGGTCCCGGTGGCGTCATTGGAGGTTTTGGGGGAGGCGTAGCGGCAGATCAGCTGAGCGCCACTCCCAGTTCTATCTCGCAAACCGCTGCCGCTCAGGAACTCGGCGAACTGTTCGAGTACCGCATCTCCACTCCCGTCACCATTCGCAAAAGTGAATCCGCGATGCTGCCGTTCCTGCAAGACAAAATTGCCGCACGCAAGCTGCTCATCTATTCCGACGAAAGCTCGGCGCATCCACTCAACGCCGCCGAGATCAGCAACTCCACCGGCAAGACGCTCGATGGCGGCCCCATCACCGTTTTCGATGCCGGTACGTACGGCGGCGAGGCGTTAATGGAAACCGTCAAAACCGGCGACAAGCGCTTGCTCAGCTATGCTGTCGATCTGGGCACACGCATCACCACGAAGTTCGATTCCAAGGCCGCAGTGGTTCGTGAGATTCACGTCAATCGCGGTCTGCTTACGACTAAGAGCGCGGCGGTCGAAACCAAGACCTACACGATTCGCAACGTGGATCAGAAAGCGAAGACGCTGATCATCGAGCACCCCGCGCGTCCCGGCTACACGCTGCTCGAGCGCAAGCCCAGCGAGAAAACGGCCAACGCTTATCGCTTCGAAGTGAAGCTCGCCTCCGACGCCACTGAAAAATTTGCAGTCACAGAGGAGAACGTTTTCGACAGCACCATAGCCGTCAGTAGCCTTTCCCCGGATGTGCTGGCGGGATACATCTCAAACAAGAACTTGAGCGACGCCGGCCGCAAGCAGCTCGCTGACATCCTCGACAGGAAGCGCCAGATAGCCGCGGCGGACAGCGAGAAACAACGCGTCACCGAGCGGATCAACGCTCTCGACCACGACCAGAACCGCATTCGCCAGAATATCGACAGCCTGAATCGCGTCCCGGGCCAGCAGGAACAGGTGCAGAAGTACGCCAAACAGCTTGCCGATCAGGAAGGGCAGCTTGCCACGCTGCGTGACCGGCAGTCGGAACTGGACCGCAAGAAAGCGGCGCTGCAATCGGAAATGAATTCGCTGATCGAGAAGATGGAATTTTGAAAAGCAAGGCCGGGCATGCCCGGCCACTACAGCTACAGCGAACTTACTGTAGGGGCGAGGCACGCCTCGCCTTCCGCGACCGGCTCGGCGTCGGCGTAAGTCTTGCGGCGCTTGTAGGCGAGCACCATGAAGCCGGCCAGAATCAGAACGGGCGGAATCACCATAATGATGATTCCCATGTTCATCACACGTGCGCGCGCGCTATTCTGCGCGGCCGCGGTGCGGAAACACATCACGCACTGTGCGCACGCACTGGATGCCAGTATCGGAAGCAGGGCGGCGAGCCGCTTCATTGCACCACCCGCATGGACAGCGACCGCATCGAGTCCGGCATGAAAATCATCATGAGGATGATGCACAGGATCAGCATCGGAAACAGTGTCAGGAACAGACTCAGCTTTTCGAACTTCAGGTGCATGAAGTAGGCGATGATCAGGGCCGCTTTGACGATCGACAATCCCAGCAGCGCGGTCAGCATGATGAGCGTGGGCACCTGCTCATACGCCAGCAACACCTCAATGCCGGTCATCACCAACAACGCTATCCAGACGTAGAGGAACGATTGCGTCGTCCCGCCAACGTGTTCCACTGCTTCGCTATGATCGCTCACGATTGATAACTCCTATACCTTGGCCGACATCAGATAAACCAGCGGGAAGATGAACATCCAAACCAGATCGACGAAGTGCCAGTAGAGGCCGCTGACCTCGACATCCTCATACTTGAATTTGCCGCGCCCCACGGCGAAGGCGATGATGCCCAGGTAGATCACACCGATGATGACGTGCGTCATGTGCAGACCGGTGAGGGCAAAAAAAGTACCGCCGAACAACGGTACGCCCCACTCGTTGTTGAACGGCGTGACGTGTTCGTTAGTGATCAGGTTCACCCACTCGGTCATGTGCAGCCCCACGAATCCGAGACCGAACACCATGGTGGCGAGAATCCATTTCACCGTCGCGCCACGGTTGCCGTGATTCATGGCGTGCACCGCCATCACCATGGTCAAGCTGCTGGAGAGCAGGCAAAACGTCATGACGCTGGAGAAGATGATGCTCGGATTGAAGATAAACGGTTTGGGCCAATTCGGCGTGGAAAGCCGTAGATAGGTGTAGGCCATCAACAGCACCGAGAACGTCAGCGCATCCGAGATGATGAACAGCCACATCCCGAACTTTTTCGATCCAATCGAATACGGATGTGCGCCCCCTTGCCAGACCGATTCCACCGCAACGGCTTCCGCGTCGGACATTCCTGCGTTACCCCCAGAAGAAAAATAAGGCCATCAGGTAAATCCAGATGGCGTCCAAAAAATGCCAGAAATACCCGCTGACGTCGATTGCCGTGCGCTTGCCGGGGCCGAGCCGCAACAGCAGCGCCTGCACCTCGATGTAGCCCAGCGCGGAAATCCCGCCCAGCAAATGCACCGCGTGGGTGCACGTCAGCAGAAAGAAGAAAGAGCTCGAAGGATTGGTGGCCAGATAGAATCCGGCGGCATTGAGTTGCCGCCAGGCGAGGTATTGGCCGCCGAGAAAGATTACGCCCAGGATGGTAGCGCCGGTCCAGTAGCGATCGAACGCGGTGCGCTTACCGGAACGCAGCGCGCGGCGCGCCAATTCGATGGCGAGGCTCGAAGCCAACAGCACCGCGGTGTTGATCCACAGAATGTTGGGAAGCGGTGTATCCACCCAGTCATTGGACATGCCGCGCCTCACGAAGAAAGCGCTCGTGAATGCCGCGAACAGCATCACACTAGCCGCCAGCAGCACTAACAACCCGGTCATGGAAGCGCGCCGGTGAGCGCCGCGGCCTCCGGGTTCTCCATCTCCGCCGCCAAAGTTCCGTGTGGGCGGAGGAGGAGGTCCGTGGACGATATCGGTAGTGAGCGAGCTGGCCATACTCCGATTTTCGCGCTAGGCCGGATCGGACTGCATGATGTAATCTTTCGCCGCGCCCGGAACACTGTACTCATACGGACCATGGTTCACGACCGGGTGCTTGCCCGCGAAGTTGTCGAAGGGCGGCGGCGACGGGATGGTCCACTCGAGGGTGGTCGCGTTCCAGGGATTGATCGGCGCCGGTTTGCCCTTCTTGATGCTCCAGAACAAATTGAACAGGAAGATGAACTGGACCACCATGGTGAAGATCGCCGAGTGCGTCATGAACGTGTGGACCGGCATCAGCTTGCCCATAAAATCGAAGTTCGTGAAATCCGCATAACGGCGCGGATTGCCGGCGATCCCCAGAAAATGCATGGGAGTGAAGATGCAGTACACGCCGATGAAGGTCAGGTAGAAGTGGATCTTCCCGAGAGTTTCATTCATGAACTTTCCGGTCACCTTGGGGAACCAGTAAAACGTTCCGGCGAACATGCCGAAGATCGCCGCGACGCCCATGATCATGTGGAAGTGGCCGACTACGAAATAGGTGTCGTGGAAGTAGAGATCCAGAGCCGGCTGGCCCAGGAAAATGCCGCTGATCCCGCCGGTGACAAAAAGCGAGACAAAGCCCAGCGCGAACAGCATGGCGGTGGTGAACTGGATTCTGCCGCCCCATAGCGTTCCGATCCAGTTAAACGTCTTGATGGCCGACGGTACGCCGATCGACATAGTGAGGATCGAAAACGCGAATGCCGAATACGGATTCATGCCGCTCATGAACATGTGATGGCCCCAGACGAAAAATCCCAGAAAGCCGATGCTCAAGATGGCGTACACCATGGCGCGATAACCGAAAATCGGCTTGCGCGAGAAGGTCGCGAGCAGTTGCGAGGCCACGCCCATTCCGGGAAGGATGGCGATGTACACTTCCGGATGGCCGAAAAACCAGAACAGGTGCTGCCACAGCAGCGGCGAGCCGCCCTTGTGATTCAGGATCTGGTCGCTCACCAGCAGCCCCGCCGGCAGGAAAAAGCTCGTGCCCGCCAGACGGTCGAGCAATAGCAGCACGCCCGCCGCCAGCAGCACGGCAAACCCGAGTAAACCCAGAATCGCGGTGACGAACCAGCTCCAGCAGGTGAGCGGCATCCGCATCATCGACAATCCGCGCGCGCGCAAGTCGATGGTGGTGGCGATGAAATTGATTGCGCCCATGAGCGATGCGCCACAAAAGATGGCGATGCTGATGATCCAGAGAGTCTGCCCTAAGCCTTCACCCGGCCCGGAAAGCGGCCCGACCGCGCTCAGCGGCGGGTAAGCTGTCCAGCCTGCCAGCGGTGCGCCGCCCGGCACGAAGAACGCCGCCACCATTACGATGAGGGCCAGGAACGTGGTCCAGAAGGAAAGCATGTTCAAAACCGGGAAAGCCATGTCCTCGGCGCCGATTTGAATCGGCAGGAAGTAGTTTCCAAATCCGCTTTGCGGCGCCGTGGTGAGCACGAAGAACACCATGATGGTGCCGTGCATCGTCATGAGCGAGAGGTAGAGTTCCGGCGTCATGATCCCACCCGGCGCGCCTGTCGGCCACAGCTTCTCGAACAACGAAACCTTGGCGTCGGGGTAGACCATGTGGAACCGCATCAGTACCGACAGCGCCATTCCCAGAAATACCGAGAACACGGCTAGGAAGTAATACTGAATGCCAATTACCTTGTGGTCGAGGCTGAAGATATAACGGCGTATAAAGCCGGTCGGCGCGTGATGCGCCGGATGCACTACCGGTGAGGACATGCTTTCTCCCCTAAGATTGCTGAACTGATTGATACGCCGCGGTCGGGTCTCACTTCTGCGCGGCCTGCTCCTGGAGCCATTTCTCGAAGTCCGCCGGTGCCATCACCTCGAGCGTGGTCCGCATCTGATGATGGCCCAGCCCGCACAACTCCGAGCAAGGAACTTCGTAGGTGCCCACCTGATCGGCCTGGAAATGGAAAGGGATCTCCATACCAGGGACGATGTCCTGCTTCAAGCGCAACTCACGCACGAAGAAATTGTGGATGACGTCGCGTGATCGCATGATGAGCTGGATCGGCCTTCCCGCCGGCACTTTGATCGATGCGCTGGTGATATCGTCCTTGCCCGCGGGATCCTTGTCGTCGATGCCGAACGGATTGCCACCCTGGTCGTTGACCTGTTTGAGATCGGTGCGTCCGAACTTGCCGTCCGGCCCGGGATAGCGGAACGCCCAGGCAAACTGCTTGGACATGACCTCGATTTTGAGCGCATTGGCCGGAGCCTCTTCGAAATGTACTGCCGCCCAGATACGTGTTCCCGCCAGCACCAGGCCGATGAAGAGCACCGCGGTTGCCGATGTCCACACTACCTCGAGAACGTTATTTCCGTGGGAGTACCGCGCTATACCGCCGCGATCACGGAACTTAACGATCACCCATCCCAGCGACATTTGCGCGCAGAAGAAGATGATGCCAGTAACCCAGAGCGTGGCGGTGAACTGCTGGTCGTAGGCTTGGCCGTGCTGCGAGATCGGCGGCGGGAACCACCAATAATGACCGAGAAAGACGTAGCAGATCGCTAGCGTAAGGACCCAGACTACCGGACCAAGCAGCATGCACTCTCCAAAACGGAAGTACCCGCGCAGTGGGCTAAGGGATAGAAGCTAACACAAAGTAATTAAGATCGCAACTTTGTCGGTGCGTTGCAGGTGCTGGACGGTGGGGCGACCCGGTCAGAGTACCGGCGGCAGCATCAAATGTGCTTTTGCCAGCGCTCTCTGCAGCAGCAAAATCGCCTCAGGCTCTTGCACTCGGCGCGCCATGGTCAACTCCGTCACCAGCATGTGGCGGGCGCGGTCGAGCATCTTCTTTTCCCGGAATGAGAGCGGCTTCTCGATTTGAAGCAGCAGCAGTCCCTTCAAAACTTCCGCGACGCTCAGCAAGCTGCCGCTCAGCATCCTTTCGGAATTCTCTTTGAAGCGCGACTTCCAATCCCCGTGGAACTGGCAGCTTCCGCTCGAAAGGAACGCCAGCACACGCGTTATCTCCGCGTTGCGCGTCACCTTTCGCAACCCGATGGTGTCCACGTTGGAAAACGGCACCATCACGGTCATACTGCCGTAAATCAATCGCAACAAGTAGAACTTTTCGAATTGAGTGCCGAAAGAGCGGCTACTGATGTTCTCGATGGTGCCCACTCCCTGATTGGGATACACCACCTTATCACCGATTTCGAAGGTCATACGGAGATCCCCTTCACCTGTACCACCGGTGCTCAGTTGTATCTAAACTTCAACTAACGAGAAGATGCGATGATAAGCGCATTACACATTAAAGTCAATACAGAAAATACGCAAAGGCCCTCCAGATGGGCGTTTCCAGCATGCCGGACGCCTCTGCGAACTCGCCATGTAGCCCATAGCTTAGGCAAGAAAATTGCTCGGAGCCACCATCTGCCACTGGGCTTGGGTGGTGTACTCCTTTACCTTATCAACCGCCGGATGAAGTGAAGGTTTCGCATCATATCATCGTCCACCGAATTGGAAGGGCAGCTGGTCTCCAGGTTGGCGTAGCCGTGAAAACCGATATCCTCTATGGCTTTGAGGACAGCCGGAAAATCGATTTTGCCTTCTCCCAGGTAGTGTGGATTGTCCTTCAGATGAATCTGGCAGATGCGGTCCTTCCCCAGCCATCGGATCTCCTCGACGACGTCAAACCCATTTTCGGTGGAGTTGCCGACATCGTAATAGGTCAGCACCGCCGGGGATTTGGCGCGCTCCATGATGCGAACGTTGTCGTGGGCCGAGATGGTGTCCTCCAGGCCGAGGATCACGCCCGCCTTTTCCGCCTCCGGGGCAATTTCGCGAAGAGCATCGCCGACGTAGTCCATCTCGTCGTGGGTGGCCAGCGCCCCCTTGCCAAAGAACGGCAGCAGGACCACGCGCGCCTCCAGTTTCTTGGTAATCGGAATCGAATCGGCGACCCACTTCTGGCCCAACTTGTCGTTCTTCAAGTAATTGACGTGGAGGATATCCAGGCACGTCCCGTCGAGGGCTATTTTCTGGATCTTCGACGCGGTCAGGTACTGCTGCTGAAGCGCCAGGTCATCGAGCTGCAGCCTGCCGTCGACCGATTTGCGGCCCAGACTCACCTGGACGCCGTCGAAACGCAGCCGGGCGGCGGTTTCGACCGCCTCCACCTTCCCGGTCAATTTTAGGTTCCAGTCGGTTACACCGATCTTGAGCCCGCGCGAACGCGCGCGAAGAACGGGTGAGAGGAAGGCTGCACCGCCGGCGTAGAGCAGGGACCGGCGGGAGATCGCCATACGCCTAACCTTGGGATGCGACCCGCACGCGGGGCTGAGCCGGTTGCCGTTCCGATTGCAGAAGCCGGCGCAAAGTGCGCAAGTCGTTCAGAATCCGGCCGCTGGTCTTGATGTGCAGGGAGAGTTTGGCCAGGTTGTAGGCGACAATTTGCAGCGCCTCTTTTCGGCGCTCCGGGCCCTCCCGCATGGCCAGAGCGATTTCTTCATCCACCTCGCGCCTGGCTTCTTCGATCGCCTCGGCCAGCAGCGAGACATACTGATGGGAGCCTTCAATGCTATCGAACGGCGTTTCCGACGTGTAGCTCATGAGCGCCTCTTCCACGCGCCACCTGGCGAGACATTTTGTGAACGAAACTTCATTTTCTCATAAAACAACTGTAACAGGGTCCTCGGATTTGTCAGGAATCTACCCGATAGAGCCGATGCACCAGAATTTGGCCCTATCCGGCGGTCATGTTACCATTCTTGTATCCGGCACAACAAGCGGGGACGTAGTTCAGTTGGTTAGAACGCCGGCCTGTCACGTCGGAGGTCGCGGGTTCGAGCCCCGTCGTCCCCGCCATTATTTTTAGTAATTTAGCAGCCAGTCGACGTGCGAACTTGTTTTCCAACCGCCGCCAGGGCGGCAACCCTCTGCCAATCTTGAGCTCCACCTGACTTTAACTGTCCGCGCTCGTGACTTGCTTGCCCGCCGGGTGGCCGCATTTTTCGGCTACCACCGCTCGCTACCGCTCGAGTTGACCGTCCTCGCGGACGCTCATTAAAAGGCGGGCCGTCGCAAGCACCCCGCCGCCGTCGCCGATCGGCGCGCGAAAAAATCGGAAACTTATGGTTTCCGGCAAAAGGGGCCCGGAGGCGAGCGGGAAGCACGGGACGATCCCGGGTGCGGAAGGTGCCGATCCATCGAACCTCCGATCGCTTCGGATTGAGAAAAACTTCCATCTCGCAGGCCAGATCAATGCTCTTGACACACCGCGCAGGATGGCAGGATACTGGACACCTCCGAGAACGGACTGAGCCAGGTGCTTGGTGATAGTACTTGCTAACAGCGGGCGAGTTGCTTCCACGCATCGAGCATATGGCTTTGGACTTAGATTTAGACATCGTGCATCCTGCCACGAATGAATCCCAGATCCTGGCTGTCACCACTACCGCTCATACGAATAGTTTCACTTCTATGTGTCCTTTGGGTGAATGTAAGTTTTAACCACACGCCCGCTGCACGATCAGAATTCTGGTTCCGGGATGGTGGGTTTACCCTAAACACTGTCCAAAACTTATTAGAAGGAAAGCACCTTTATCTCGATTCCTTTTACCAATACGGATCTCTTCCGATTGGTCTTTACACGTTTGTTAGCCGGTTCTTTGGGAATGGAATCGAAGCCTTATCTAATTATCTTCTAACGATTCATATCCTTTGCATTATTGCCGTCTTTGTTGTCCTGGCGGCAGGACGTTGTGACTTGAAGGCAACAGCCTTAGTTCTTCTTGGCCTTTCCTCCTTCATAGTTAAGCCACTTATACTCCAATACGAGTGCGAGCAGTTCTTGACACTAATAGCGATGGTGATTTGGCAGGCTCCGGCAACCCGCAAGCCAGGCCGCAGTGTGCTAGTAGGTATTGTGCTGGGAGTTATGCAATGGGTTCGCTTCGGTTCTTCGGCCGGACCTATCCTTGGAGTGCTGATCGTAGATCTACTGTGTCTTTATGCCCGAGAAGGCGCCGTCACAAGAAATGTCTTAAAAACATGGTTAAAGCAGGGAACTTTCATATTGTGCGGATTTCTGTTGGTGGAAAGCGCACTCTTGATTCAGTTGTTTCTTACTTTACCTCGCGACGTTGCTCAGGATGTTGCCTGGCCTTTCTATATGTTAGGCTCCTTCAGTGTGTACGGTCCGCAGGATCGCTATCCACGATGGATCAGTTTGAATTATTTTCTCGGTTCGCAGATGACCGCAGTGGTCGCGTTCCTTTGTGTGGGTTTCTTCTTGGGCGCCCAAATGTTTTCGTCACGCGCCCGGCAAACGTCCCTCGACGAAAATCAAACCAGCTATCGCTTCATTGTGCCATTTGTCGCCTATCTGGCCAATGCCGCTTTCTTCTACCAGCAAGTTTGGCATTTCTATGTCGGCCTATGGTTGCTAGGAATCGGCGCAGCGTGCGGCATCCGGTCCCTACGGATACCTGCCCGCATTGCTCTGGCTCTTCTATTCTTACCGGGCGCATATGTTGCCCTGCGCCCTGATTCCAGGCACGCGTCCGCTGTTCCATTAGTGATGACGACCACTCCTAGGGGCGAACGCCTGTGGCTGCCCCCCGAGGTGCTGGCCCGAACAGATCATTTAGTCGCAGCCCTGGCGGAATTTGAGGCCAGAAAGTCGTCGCCGATGGCGGACAGAAAGGGAGTCATTATTCTGGAGCGTCAACCGGTTACTGTCAGCTCGCACCTGCATTTCTTTTATCTTATTCCGCAGGCTATTCGGCACACGATGATTTTTCCCGGATGGCTGCGGCCGAGGGATTTCCAGCAGATGGAACGGACGATGCAAGACGTGACGGCGGTAGTTTTGCTCCAAAAAAACGAGCAAGGGCCGCCTCCTAGAGACATCTGCCGCTGGAATACCTACGCGTTTCCCAGTGAGTTTTGCACTCACGTATCGGACATGCTTATGGACCCGATTCCAGTTGACGGTTCTTCTTGGATTTTTCCCGTCAAACCAAGTACTTCTGGCACCCAATGAATCATTCTTGATCCGTTCTTAGCGGGAGATTGGCGGTTGCCGTGATTTGGTTCCAATTTGGACTGCCTGAATCGCCCATACCGTACTAGCAGCACTGTGTCTTGACAAATGTCAAATGTTCCGTCAACCTGAACATGAATCATGGGTTTTGACTTTTTAAAGGGGTGCAGCTAAACCCACATGGCTAAGGCAGTTATGCCCACGGTACTGGTTTCCGGTTCCTGCGGATTGATCGGTTCCGAGGTTTCGCTTTTCTTCTCGCGGAATGGATTTCAGGTCTGCGGCATCGACAGCAACCATCGTGCGATTTTCTTCGGGCCGGAGGGCGACACAAGTTGGGTTCTAGGGCGATTGCAACGCGAGATTCCGGGCTACCAGCACCGGGCTCTGGATATTCGACAGAGGGATGAACTTCTCGCCTTCATTGATGAGCTGCGCCCTGACCTGATCATCCATACCGCGGCGCAGCCGTCGCATGATCGCGCAGCTTCTATTCCGTTCCTCGATTTTGAGGTAAATGCGCTGGGCACTCTGCACATGTTGGAGGCCGCGCGCCGTTCGTGCCCGGAATCTCCCTTCATCTTCATGTCCACCAACAAGGTGTACGGCGACCGGCCCAACCAGATTGCCCTTAAGGAACTGGATTCGCGCTTCGATTATGATGATCCGGCATTCGAGAACGGCATTTCCGAGGAGTTCCCGATCGATCAGAGCAAACACTCCTTGTTCGGGGCTTCAAAAGTTGCTGCCGATGTGATGGTGCAGGAATACGGACGCTACTTCAACATGCCGACCTGTTGTTTACGCGGAGGCTGCCTAACAGGCCCCAACCATTCCGGCGTGGAGCTGCATGGTTTCCTGAGTTACCTCATCAAGTGCAACATCGAGGGACGCGAGTACAAAGTCTTCGGTTATCAAGGGAAGCAAGTCCGGGACAATATCCATTCCGAGGACGTAGCGCGGTTCATGTTCGAGTTCTGGAAGTCCCCTCGGGTCGCAGCCGTGTACAACATGGGTGGCGGGAAGGGGAACGCCTGTTCGATTTTGGAGGCCTTTCGAATGGCCGAGCGTTTCACGGGGCGCCCGATGAAGTGGCAGTATCTGGACCAGAACAGGATTGGCGATCACATCTGTTACTACAGTGATCTGCGTAAAATGAAGGCCCACTACCCCGCTTGGGACATTACCAAGCCCTTGGATTCTATTTTCCAAGAAATTAGCGCCAGCTGGACGGAACGGCTGGCGTCGAAGAATGTTTCATGAAGGTTTTGATCACGGGGATCTGCGGGTTCGTCGGCAGCTCTCTGGCTGAGAAGCTCCTGGAGCGGCGCCCAGGAATCTCGATTTGGGGCATCGACAACCTGATGCGGCCGGGCTCTGAAAGCAATCGCCGCAGACTTGGAGAGCTCGGGGTCACGTTCGTTCATGGGGACATTCGCGCGGCCAGCGACTTCGAACTTTTACCGGCGGTGGATTGGGTGATCGACGCCGCGGCCAATCCAAGCGTCCTGGCCGGCGTCACGGGCGGCTTCAGCAGCCGCCAACTGTTCGAACACAACCTGGCCAGTATTCTCAATGTGCTGGAGTATTGCAAGAAGCACAAAGCGGGTCTACTGCTGCTCAGCACCAGCCGCGTGTACTCCATCCCGGCGCTAGTGTCGCTGCCGCTGCGGGCGGACGGCGACGCCTTTCAATTCGACGAGACCGGGCCAGCTCCTGACGGGGTGTCCGCCGGTGGACTGGGAATTGATTTCTCGACTCGCGCTCCGATTTCGCTATACGGCAGCACGAAATTAGCGTCGGAAACGGTTGCCCTGGAGTACGGCGAAGCATTCGATTTCCCGGTCTGGATCAATCGCTGTGGTGTGCTGGCAGGAGCCGGGCAGTTCGGCACGCCGGATCAGGGGATCTTTTCTTACTGGATCAATGCACACTTGCGCCGGCGTCCGCTCCGGTACATCGGCTTCGATGGGACAGGCAAACAAGTTCGGGATGTGTTTCACCCACGCGATTTGTGTGCTCTATTGGACGCCCAGATGAATACCGCTGGTTCTGGCGGCCCACGCATTTACAACGCCGGAGGGGGGCCGAAGAACGCCATCTCGCTCGCGGGGCTGAACGCATGGTGTGACGGGCGCTTTCGTCCCCACGCTCCGCAGGCGGATCTGCGCCCGCGGCCCTATGACATTCCTTGGCTGGTCATGGACAGCGGCAAGGCCGAGAAAAGATTCAGCTGGCGTGTGGAGTTTTCCCTAAATTGCATTCTGACTGAGATCGCTCAACACGCCGAGTGCAATCCGCACTGGCTGGAGGTCAGTGGTTTATGAAGACAAACCAGTCACCGGCCCACCAGGAACCCATTCAGTTTCTCTCTGTGGTTATTCCTGCGCGAGACGAGGAGGGCCGTATCAGCGCCACCGTCGAGCATCTTTACGTCGAGCTGCGGCTGCAAGGCATCAAGCACGAAATCGTCGTGGTGGATGATGGCAGTACCGACTCCACCTGGCCAGTGCTGGAACAAACCAAGCACCGCGTGCCAACGCTCGAAGCCGTGCAGAATACCGAGGAGCATGGCTTTGGGAGAGCCGTGACCTTCGGTCTCCATCGGGTTCGAGGCGACGCCGTCGTGATCATGATGGCGGACGAATCCGATGATTGCCGCGATGTGGTGCGCTACTGGGAAGTGCTTAATAAGGGATGGGACGCGGTGTTCGGTTCCCGGTTCATCCGGGGCGGTGGGGTAATCGATTATCCATGGCACAAGCTGGTCATGAACCGTTTCGCCAATCTATTTCTTCGTCTGATGTTCCGCGTGCCGCTCAATGATTTCACGAACGCATTCAAGGCGTACCGCAGGAAAGTGATCGAGGGTTGCAGCCCGTTTCTGTCGCCACACTTCAATCTTACGGTTGAAATCCCACTGAAAACCATCGTTCGCGGTTACTCGTGGACCGTGATACCGATAACTTGGCGCAACCGGCGATCCGGGGTATCGAAGCTCAAGATAAAAGAAATGGGCAGCCGCTACCTCTTCATAGCACTCTACTGCTGGCTGGAAAAATACTTCTCACGGGGGGACTACGCCAAGAGGGAGCCGGCTGCGTGTTTGCCTGATTCGGAGAATCCCGAACAGCTCCTCCGCAAGAGCAGTATGAAGTGAACCCCTGGAGTGAAACACGAAGTTAAGGGGGGTTATCGCCAATCGTTGTCAGCATAGGGGAGGGCGAAGACGGGATCGGGAATCCTCAGCACTGAGGACCTCTCAGGTTACGCGGTGACTCTGGAAAATACAATTTGAGTATGCGCACGCGCGGACCGCGCGCACTTGCGAAATCGTGAACAATAGTGGCTGAGTTCTCCACTGCGTGATAGACGCTCAAGGGCACTGCGTAGGCCCGTTGTTCCATCGCAAAGCGTTCTTCCCAATCGGTCAGAATCACGTATTGGACACGGTTTAATCTGAGATCATCAAGCGTGATGTCTCCGACCCTCGCAACCGGTACATTTATCAGATATCCATTTGGCGCTACTCGGTAGCAGATCTTTCCGTCTTCGGCGCCAAAAAGAGCATATTGCTGATAGGGAAGTTGGGGGCCGTATGTCTCAACGAAAATCCGCGAACCTGCCGGTATGTTTTGCAGAATCCATTCCCTTGCCAAGGAAGAGCTAAATGGCGCCCTGGCTTGGCTCAATTGCTCAACCGCGGCTTTCATCGACGGCCACAATGCAAGAAATAGTAGAAGAATCGATCCAAGCCGCACCAGGCTTTCAGGCCAACTGGTCCTGAGAAACTGATCAGTAAGGTGTGACCAAGCGATAGCAATCAGTGCCAGTAGGGGAGGAATTACGGGCAGAAACCAGCGATACCACCATAGGTGCAAAGCGGAGATGAATGAGCAAAACGCGAGTACCGCAATAGCCAGAATCACAATTGCCGGCGACGGTTTCCTGCGCGACGGCCAAAGGGCGCCGGCCAAGCCGATTAATAGTGCCATAACACTCACATCAGAGTTAGTGACCGCGCTGGCAAAGTACTGCACCATGCTATGCCACCACCCCTGTCCAGTTGCACTTAGGTGAATGGGACGGGCTTCACGCAGAACATCGTGCAACGTTGCACCAAATCGCATAAAAGCGAACGGGCCAACAACGAACGCAGCTGCCAATATGGATGCGCCAAAAATTACCGAGGAGTATGACTTTCTTGCGTTGAGCTGAAAAAGATGCGCAGTAACGCCCGCAAGCGCAAATACGACGGCAGGGTACTTCGTCATCACGGCCATTCCGAGCCAGGCACCACTCTTGATGTAATTCCGTACATCGTCACTGGAAATAATTCGTAATGAAAACCAGACAGAGGCGAGTACAAAAACAGTCATTAGAGCGTCGATGCGAAGGTTTCGTGAAAGGACAATATGCAGTGGAGAAATGGCGAGAGCGAAGGCTGCCGCAAGGCCCGCTCGCCTGTCGGATATACTAGCCGTAATCTTGTAAATCAGCCACACGCCAGCGCATCCTGCTACGACGCTGATCAGCCGACCTGCCATATAAAAAATTGCTGGATCGGTCCGATAAATCGTCCGGAAGTCTTCGGTACCATGAAAGGTTCCGAACGCTGAGCCGAGAGCAAAAATGACCGCGTAGACGAACCCGAGCAGGTACATCGTCGTGCTTGCGGGTACGCCAAACCAGCCGGGATCTAGCGTGTGGTGGCTGAGCATTCCCATAGCACCCTTCACGAATAACCGTTCGTCCAGATCATATACGAAAGGCAGATCCCGGCCAAGATAGAGCAATCTGAAAACTGCCGCGATGACGAGTATCGTCGCAAGCAGTATGAAGTGGGTCATGGCTAGATGTTGACTGGTTCCTTGTTCTGCGCCCAGGTGCAGGTCTGCAGTATCGCTTTTCTCCGGCACGCGACTCCAATACATTACATCAAGCTATCCCGATTTCCTCCGCGGCACAAGTTTCTGCTTAACTGGCGCGGGATGAAGGGGCCGCTCGGGCCCTCGCTCACGAGCAGAGAAAAGACGCGCGGGAAAGCAGCGATTTCCCGATCGGCCGGACCGTTTCCCATTACCGCATTATCGATAAGCTGGGCAGCGGCGGAATGGGCGTGGTTTACAAGGCTGAGGACACACGCCTGCGCCGCTTCGTGGCCCTCAAGTTTTTGTCTGACGAATTCGCTCGCGACCCGGAGGCCTTGAACCGTTTCCGACGCGAGGCCCGAGCCGCGTCCGCCTTGAATCACCCGAATATCTGCACGATTCATGACAACGATGCACCCGCACCCTGGTGCCGAAGGGAAGCGTGCGGTGCGCGGCCCATCTGATTGACGTCGGCTTCCATGCTGCCCAAGTGCGCGCCAACCACGCGCTCCCTGCTGGAGCCGCGCGACCGCCTGGCCAAACGCGGCGCGGCGAGCCTCCCGGTACGCAGCGTCGAACTGAACCTGGAAGCAGCCGGTCGGGTGACTCGCCTTTCGCGCTATCAAGCCGCAGATAGCTACCGATATTAGCCGTTAACACTGCTCAATTCCGGCTTGAACGCGGGCCCGATGGAATGGCGATGGTCTGCAGATTTCCGCAGGTGACCTCAGATGACCGGCCACGGCACAAAATTCGGGCGCAAGAAAGAAGAGGCTGTTGCGGCGTTGCTCGTTCAACGAAATCTCGAAGACGCCGCCCGCGCCGTAGGCATCTCTGCGAAAACCCTCCTGCGTTGGATGTTCGGGCAAGCTGTCGCGCGGCTGCAGCAGGGAGCTTCCGCGGCCGCCACGACTCTGCTAAAGACGATGATTGAACCCAATACCCCCGCGTCGGTCCGGGTACGGGCGGCCGAATGCGTAATGAATCACGCCATGAAGGCCATTGAGATCGAAGACATTGAGGCGCGCGTGTCGGAGTTGGAACGTGCGGCCCCCTCCAAGGAAGGACGGCGCTAGCCTGCATGCACGGAAAGCTGAAGCGGAGAGTTGAGCAATTGGAAGAGCACTCGGGTGGCCAGAGCCGTGAGCCACGAAAGAGACTCCGCCTGGTGGTAACCCGGGCCGACCGCAAGCCGAGCTTAGAGAACGCAGAGTGCCGCAGGACGCTCTGTCCAGACGGAACCCTAATGGAGCTGGTACACCTTGAGAACAGCCGTGAGGGCCATGAGGAGCTGAGTGAAGAAGCCCTGGACCGGTTTGTCGAGAGCTTCCCGGTACAGAACTTGGGAAACGAGAAGGCGCAATGAGGACTATCAGCCGACGGCTGCGCAAGCTGGAGGATCGCTTTGGGCTTGCACCCGAGACGGAATTCGACCGGCAATTACGCGCACAAATTGAGGCAGGCCGACGGCGCGTTGCCCAAGCCCGCGAGCGCGGCGAGTTGTCGAGTCCAATTTATGATGACGAGGATCAAGAAGACCTCACGGGCCTAAGTGTGGCTGAGATCCTTGATCGTGGGCGCGCGAGAGTAGCGAGAGCCAAGGCTGAGAGAGAGGAAGCGGACAGCGCGCCCGGCCTGGCGACCGCATGGATGGTTTCAGGGAGTCTGACTAAGCTGGCAGACCATAACGACGAAGAAGACTCGGCCTTTGTCCCAGCCGCCGAGCCAGCACACCTGCCAATTATCGACACGATCGCCGAGCGACACCGGCTTGCGAAGCCGAAGGAACTTGGTCTGAATGTGCATGGCAATTCGCGTCCAAACACATCCATGGCTCGGTTGGAGAGGACAGTCAACCGGCTTTGTGGAAATGGAGCAGGCTCGCGCTACCATCAAAAATGACAAGACTGATCGAGCGAACCTAATGGCGGAGTGCCCGAGCAGCAGGAGGCCCATGAGCGAGCGTATGGATTTCGAAATTGTTTGTCCGAACGATCACGACCAGACAGTTACATTCAGTCAGGAAGAATTCGAAAGAGCATTGAAATCCGATGACCTGGTGTTCCACTGCAATACATGCGATGCGAACTGGCCTCCATCCAGTGCAGACATTGCCAAATTCCGGAAGCAGTTCGCGAAGAATTCAAGCTAGCGCTTAGACAGGGGAGGCACTTTTAAGTAACTCGGCGCGCGAACATCGCTCCAGCTACTTTTTCGGAGGGTTGATCATGACGTGCGCACCTGCAGTTCCCGGGTACATCAGCCACGGTGCACTATCGCTGGCTTTGGTCGACAGCCCCGTGGATTCCGGTGTAGCGAACGGCATATAGATGACCCATCGTAGGTAGGCGTCTGTTACTTTCCCACTGCTGGCGTCGAAACCTGTACCGGTGAGCACGTAGAGCGTCCGAGGCTCACGCGGCATGGAGAGTTTCCCTTCCGCAACTTCCTTCCAACGGACTTCGTGATTTTTCTCCCCAACGACCTTCTGAGCCACGAGTTCGCGGCCACGAGCCATGTACGCTTCGAGGTCCCGATGATAACAAGCGACGCTGAATCGACTCTTGTTCGGGTCGTTCGCGAGGCAGATGATTTCATTCTTGCCCTCGCGAAGCCTGACCAGTTCGCCCTTTGGGCTGTAACCGATGACTGTCGCGCCGTCACGAAGCTCCGGCGGCGCGGCGAGGACCGCGGCGGAGATCTGAATCTCCGGTGACGGTAGATCGGCGGCAGCCATCCTCGATGCCAGAAGAACTGAACAAAACATCATGGTCGATTTCATATCGAATCCTTTTCGCTCCGGTGGGCCTCATTCGCTCGATGCAACCTCGATCTGAGCTATGGTACGCGCCTCGCACCTACGTTATCACTCCACCTCCGCGTTTGCAGTGTGGCCTGCCTCGCAAGAGGCGAAGGAGCGGGGTGAGTTGTCCGACTCAGTTGAAGACGATGGAGGCGGAAAACCTCGCGGATCTAAGTGTGGCCGAGATCCTTCACTGCGGGCGGGCGAGGGCACAGTTCGCGACAGAATAGAGGCCGTTAATACCTCATAACGCTCCTCGTTTTCGATCCCATGTGCTTGCGGGCATGCACGACATGGCGCTCCGATCTGGGAACCGACTTGGACCTGAACGACTCATTCAGGATTGATTCTAACGGCCCCACGGAACGCCTCCACATAATGCCCATCTTTTTGCCGGATCCGGCTACGGTATCTCCTTTTCATCTTTGCAAGGTCAGCCGGGTCCCAATCCGGTCGGTAATGGTGGATCGAGGGCTCGAACTGGCTGACGTGGGCCGCCTCGGCATCGAGCTTTTTCTCTACTACGCTGTCAATGTTCACCCAATAGTTCGCATCCTTCTCTGTCACGTAGAAATAGAACTTCTGCGGGACATGCCACGGATCGAGGCCCTCGTGCAGCCGCTGGTTCGGGAAGTAAAGGTGCCATTCGGCCGCGCGAATCGCGTCGAGGGTATTGTTTGCCGCCATACGATGGTCGGTCTTGTGCCACCGGACGTACTCCGAACCGGGGTCTATCGAGAGCACCACTTCCGGGCGCACCTGCCGGATGATTCGGGTGACCTCTTCGACCAGGTCGCGCGTGTTGGCGTATTCGAGCATGCCGTCGTGGTACTCCAGCCATTGGATATGGTCTTTCGGTATCCCGAGTACCTTGCAAGCGTCCTCCTCCTCGTGCATGCGGATACTGGCGAGATGCTCGCTAGTCATTTCGGGATCGTAGGAGCCCTTGTCATCGTTGGTATAGATCACAATCCGGATGTTGTTCCGATTCAGAGCCAACAGCGCGAGTGTACCGGCGCAGCAGAAGGTATCGTCGTCCGGGTGTGGCGTAAACAACAGGACAGTCTTGCCATGGAGGTCTTCGAGCCGTGTTTGCGACTCAGACGAAAGTGGCGCGGCCAAAACAGCCGCAGCCAGGAAGAGCATTCTCATCATGAAGAGTACCTCGCTCAGGATTTCAAATCGTTGTTCAAAATACCACAGGGCAGCAGACACGAAGCGGGTGTCGTGTTCGGGGACATGAGCGCTCCGGAAGTCTTCGGAATGCGGCAAGAAACAGCTACCGATAATGATGCTATGAAAGCGCTGCAGCGGGGTTTTGCGTACACTGCGAGCAAAACCCCTGGAATGGAGGTGCTGCAGCAATATGGAACAGTTTATCGGATGCGATGCGCACAAGAAGTTTTCCGTGTTCGTCGCAGTTAACGAAAAAGGTCACGCCGGCGAGGCGCTGCGCGTGCCGCACGAGCGACAGCTCTATCGCGAGTTTCTGACACGGCTCCCTGCGGATTCGGCGATCGCGGTGGAAGCCAGCGGTAGCTACAGTTGGCTGGTGGACGAGATGGAGCAGGCGGGCCATCACCCCAAGTTGTGCAATCCGCTGGAGGCCAAGCGGCGCATGGGGCTGACCCACAAAACAGACAAGCTTGACGCGAAGGGGCTGGCGATCCTGTTGCGTAACGGTACTCTGCCGGAAGTCTGGATTCCGCCCAGTGATTTGCGCGATCAACGTGAGTTACTGCGCCTGCGTATCTTTCTGGTCCATCTGCGCACGCGAGTGAAGAATCGCATTCATGGCACGCTCGCGCGTTACAACCTGCAGGTGCCGGGAGCGGATCTTTTTGGTGCCAGAGCTCGTTTGCAGCTCGGCGTGCGGTTGCCGGAATTGCCGACGCATAGTCGCGAAGCCGTGGAACAAGAGCTGGCGGCGCTGGATTTCCTGGAAACCCAGATCGAATCCACCGAGCAGCGGCTGGAAACGATTATGCAGGTGAGCGTGGAGGCGGATCTACTGAAAACGCTGCCCTGCGTGGGTAAAATTCTCAGCATGGTTCTGATGCTGGAAATCGGCAGAGTGGATCGCTTTCCGACGGCTGCTCACTTGGCCAGTTACGCCGGCCTGGTGCCGCGCGTGTATTCCAGCGGTGGTCATACGCGCATGGGCCAGGTCTGCGGAAACGTGAACCGCAATCTAAAGTGGGCGTTTGTAGAGACGGGCAGCCTGGTGGTGATCAATCAGCGCGGGCTAGCAGGAACGCATGTGGTGCGGCTGTATCAGCGGATCAAACGCGCCAAGAATCATCAGAAGGCGGTGGTCGCCGTAGCGCGCCACCTAGCCGAAGCAGCTTGGTGGGTACTCACCAAGCAGGAGGTTTATCGCGAGCCGCAGGGCCCGCGACAGCAGGCTCTTTCGTCGACGCACGGGTAAGCGCGTTTATCGCACTAGCCCTTTGAGGCTGAATAATGATTGCGACACCCGGTTAGCGGAATGGGCTCTTGCAGAAGTTGAGGGCGGAGACATGTGTCCGACGAAAGAACGGAATCTACGAGTGAGCGGAACCGACGAAGCAAGTCGAAAGCAAAGGAGGGACGCTTCTCTGGGGACTCCGTCCCCAGGCCCCTGGGATTTACCGCTTTGATGCCATCCAGTTGATGATTTTGTTGCTGGGGCTCAGTTCAACACCTCGCCCCAGCCTGGTCTGGCCCCGGAGTCGGCGCTCCGCTTGCTTCCCAGCAGAGGCTTATCCTCCGCTCCGGCCGCTCGTAGTGTATCCGCGTTGGCGGTATTTTGCAATGGTCGAACCAAAAAACTGGTTGACGTTCGCAGCGCTTTCAGACATGTGCGATAACGCCGGATTCTTGAGTGGGCGGGCACCACTGGAAAGCAAAATGTGAGACGGACTAACTCTCGCTTTGGGCAAGATGCCACGTAACTATAATGGGCGTGATCATGCGACGCCTCACTGTTTCTTTCCTTCTCTGTGGTGCTCTCCTACCGGCGCAGCGCGACATTCCTCCAGGATCGTTGAATAGGCCTGAGCGGATGGAGTGGTTTCGCGACCAGGGATTCGGTCTGTTCATCCACTGGTCGGTTGACAGCCAAACTGGCGTCGTGATTTCGCATTCGCTCGCCGGCGCTGACGAAGCCTACACGAAGCGGTTCTTTGAAGAGCTGCCGAAGACTTTCAATCCGCGCAAGTTCGCGCCGAAAGATTGGGCCGCGCTGGCGAGGCTGGCCGGCATCAAGTACGTCGTCTTCACCACCAAGCACCATTCCGGTTTTGCCATGTGGGACACGAAGACCACCGACTTCGGCGTCATGCACACGCCCTACCAGCACGACCTAACGCGCGAAATCCTCGACGCGTTCCGCGCGCTGGGCATCGCACCAGGTATCTACTTTTCGCCGGACGATTTTCGGTGGCTATGGAAGAACAAGATCGACATACAGCGTGGTGTACCGGGCGTGCAGCCGCGCAATAATCCAGGGTTGATGAAGCTCGACCTGGCGCAGGTGCAAGAGTTGATGACAAAATACGGGCCGATCGACGTGGTGTTCTTCGACGGCGAGCCGCAGGGACTGCGCGATCTGGCGTGGAAGCTGCAGCCAAACACGATCGTGACTCGCGGGGCGATTCAGACTCCGGAACTCTATGTGCCTGGTGTCCCACTGGAAGGGGCCTGGGAGGCTAACTTCACCATGGGCACCGCATGGCAATACCAGCCCCAAAACGAGCTGTACAAGACCGGAGGCCAGGTGATCGATATCCTAGTGGAGACGCGCGCCAAGGGCGGCAATCTGCTGTTGAACATCGGCCCGAAGCCCGACGGCGAACTGCCCATCGAGCAGGAAGAACGCCTGCGCGAAGTGGCGTTGTGGATGCAGGTGAACCAGGAATGCATCTACAACGTGCGCCCCTGGGTGATCACCAACGAACAGAACATCTGGTTCACGCGGGCAAAGGGCGAAGACACGGTCTACGCCATTGTGAAGCAGCAGCCGCAGTGGGTGCGCGGCCAATGGCGCGAATTTGTTTTGAAGAGTGTGCAGGCTACGCCGCAGTCAGGCGTGAGCGTGTTGGGGCAGAATGGTCGCGTGCTGGAATACAGGCCTGAAGTGAATCCCCAACCCACGCTGAAACAGGAAGCGGACGGGCTGCACATTCGAGCTATGTTCACTCAGCGGCTGCAGGACAATAGCAAGTGGCCCAGCCCCATCGTCTTGAAGATCACGAATGTAGAACCCGCTTTCGCACCGCCCAAGGTGGAGACGGAAGGTGCGACGTTTGACACCGGGACAAAGACCGCATCGCTGACCGGAGCACTCCAGGATCTGGGGAAAGCGCCCTCCCTGGAAGTGGGGTTCGAGTACCGCAGCATCGTCGGATTGGACGCCAGCGACCGCTCCATTCCCTGGCAGCAAGGCCCATCCACGACTCTGAGCGCACCGGGCAATTTTACGTTGAAGGTCTCCTCTCTGAACCCGGAAGGCGTCTACGAATACCACGCTTATGTGAAGCATTCCCTCTTGACCATCTACGGTGCGGATAAGCGTCTACCAATGAAGTAGGAATCGCATAGCGTCCGAAAAAGACAGCCATTGGCTTTGAACAGACATGGGTGAATTACACCGCGGAATTCCAGCCGTCCTCGATCTCGCGTCGATTTCGAGACGGAATTTCGGGACCCGACCGGCACGAACTCCGGCCGCGCGATGACCACCATCGGGACTCGGTTCTGGGACTGACTTTCGAGACGCTGAAGACCCTGATTTCAGGACTCGCCGGTTTTGTCCCGAAACCTACCGGTTGTGAGACATCGGAGCCGTGGGCCGATATCGAAGGAGGCTCAAAAAACTTATTCGTGGCCGCCGTACTGGCGCAGCAGTTTCACGAGATCGTCGCGGCCCTTAAGCGCCACGTGCAAAGGCGTCTCGCCCCTGTCGTTGACCGCATTGATGTCAGCTTTGTTGGCGATTAGCAGTTCCGCCTTGTCTGCAAAGCCTTCCGCAACCGCAAAGTGGAGAGGCGTAAAACCACCGTGGGATTTGGCGTCGACATCGGCATTGTAAGCCAGTAGCAATTCCTCAACGTCCCTATCGCCCAAATCGGCTGCGAAGTGTAGAGGCGTCCAGCCGTCCTTGTCCGCGGCATTCACGTCGGCCCTGTTGGCCAGCAGCAATGCCGCGACGTCCTTGTGGCCGGGCCTCATGGACCTCACCGCAAGGTGCAAAGGGGTTTCACCATCGTTACTTCTGGCATTCACGTCGCCGCTGTCGGCCAACAACAATGCAACCAGGTCCTTGTAGCCTCTGTCGGCAGCCCAGTGCAACGGCGTCCAGCCGTCCTTGTCCGCGGCATTCACGTCGGCCCTGTTGGCCAGCAGCAATGCCGCCACGTTCTTGTGGCCAGTCATCGCTGCCACGTGCAAAGGCGTACCATGGCTATCTTTCGTGAAGACCAAGGCAGGATTGCCTTTCAGCAGCGCGTCGACCGCCACCAAGTCACCTTTCCCTACGGCCTCTCGGATTTCTTGACCGAGAGCCGGGCTGCTCGAAATCAGCACCGCCATTGCAAAAGCAGCGAAGCGCGCAATTGGAGAATGGTAGCGCCAGCCAAACAGAGACATGATATTCATGTTTTGCCTCTCGGCTTCCTCTCATAGAAAGTTTATCTGAACCGGGGAGGTTTCGAAACTGGCGCGGTGGCAGGGGTCGCCGTTCCGCCTGGTCCCGGAGCAAATCCCTCACGGCGGGCGGATGAGGGCACAGCTCATGGCAACATAGACGCCGATACTTCACAACGCAGACGAAGGGTGTATGCTTCAGTGTTGCTTATGAGCGTTGAAGGACCGAAGCACAAACTGGTCGTTTGGTTATCGGCGATCACGTTGTTTCTCCTCGTAGGATCTGGCCTCGGCCGACGCGGGGCTTGAGCTTGTTGCCGGCCCCAGTTCCGGCGATAACGCACGGGCTTTACGCCACCACTTTTTCCCGCGCTGAAGATCCGATTTCGGAAGGCGGCCAATGGCTGAATGGACAGACCGACGGCATTGATTGGACCGGGATTACGCCCCCGGATAGGATTGGATCGATTGGATTCTCCGAACCATGCTTCCAGGCCCGTTTAGTCCGCCAGCGTCCAATTCGTCACTGCCGTTGCGGTGCCATCGGACCAGGTAATGGTTCCTGTGCCCGATTGATCGAGCGACCCCGTTGCCAAGGTGCTCCCGGTGCTTACCTGGGTGATGGTGACGCTCAGGTTGCGCGTCGTATTGTCGACAACCGAGATCTGGAACTTTTGATCATGGGCCGAATCGGTGAGGGTCCATGCGGTCGGCGTCGGGGGAAACAGCGAAAACGTGGCGGCACCTCCGCTGGCGGCGATGGTGCCATAGTTCTCGCCGCCCTGGACTACGAGCGAAGCCGGTGACGGATTCGTCAACATCAGTGAGCCGATGGGCCCGGTGACCACGTCGCCGCTACCGGTAAAGGTGACGGCTGCGTTGAGGCCGGTAACGGTAAGCGTCAGCGGAGTCACGCTGCCGATGGCGACTCCAAGCTGCGGAAAATCCTGCGCGATTCCACCGGCGCACGCCGTCGTGGTGTTCCCCAATGAGCAAGACAATCCCAGTTGTACCGGCGTTGCGGCGGCCGCCGCCGGAGTGAAGGTACCTAATCCGTACACTGTCCAGGAAGTCTGGCCGACCAGAGCCGTCTCGTTGAGGGTCAAGTTCCCGATAGCTGCGCCGTTGAGCCCGTAGTAGGTAGCGGTCTCGGCAAGGTTGAGCCCGTTCGCGACGCTTGTCTCCCTCGTGCTTGGGCCGGTCGCGATGTAGGGCTTCTTGCACTGGGAGTCGTAGTACACCGTGACCCCGGATCCAACCATCTGGACGCTTCCGCCGCCATCGAGGGGATCGCAATACGTGATCCTCTCGAAGATCGAAAAGGCGATATTGAGTTGGCTCTGCAAGACAATGGATGCCATGCCGATCGCGAGGCCGGTCTGGGCCAGAGCGCGTTCCGTGACAAAGCTGGCACCCGACTGGGGAGGGCTGGTGGGGATCGAGGTAAGAGCCAAGCCATCGGCGCGCAGCCCGAGCACAGCCACGCTGCCGGCGGTGACCGAGAACTGCGCCGATCCCCGCTTACCCGTCATGCCACTCAGGCCCGGCAAGCTGCGCAACAGCACCGCTGTCTTGTTGCCTGCCGGCAGGGCAACCGACGATGTCCCTATGGTATTGCCGTTCTCATCCCACAGCGTCACGGAAACCGTGTTCGCCGTGGTACTCGGGTTAACGATGCCTAGGCCGGTGATCAGGTTGGTCTCGTCCCAGGTGAGCAGGGTGGATACCGCCTGGGCGTTAGACAACGGCACCACGGCTTCCTGGTCAGGCTGCCCCGGCACACTGTGCCGAAACACGCCATAGCCTGTGACTCCGGCGGGAAGGCTGAAGGACGCGTAGCCCTCCAACAGATTGCCGCTGTTGGGCGCCTCTATGATGGCCGTGCCATGGGCTACCAGGTTCACATTCACGCTGCTGCCATTGAGTGACGGCACCACCAGGGCAGTGCCTGTGTCGCTCACAAAATTCACCGGGAACGCAGCAGGTGATCCATTGGTGTTTGTGAAATAGAGTGCCGTATACCAGCCGCCGCCGAAGACGAACTGCGGAAGGACGCTGGGGCCTGCCGTTGCGTTTGCGGTACCGGTAACCGTCGGGATCGAGGTGAGCGCCGGACCGTCGGCGCGCAGGCCCAGAACGGCTACGCTGCCGGCCGTGACCGAGAATTGCGCCGATCCACGTTTCCCCCCAATGCCGCCGAGACCGGGCAATGTCCCCAGCAGCGCCGCTGTCTTGTTCCCTGCCGGCAGCGGAACCGACGCACTCCCCGCGGGACTGCCATTCTCGTCCCAAAGCGTCACCGAAACCGTGTTGGCCATGGTACTCGGATTGACGATGGCAATACCGGTGATCAGATTCGTGTCGTCCCAAATGAGTGTGGTCGACATCGCTTGTGCGCTAGACAATGGCACCACCGCTTCCTGATCAGGTTGGCCAGAGACACTGTGGCGAAAGACCCCATAGCCGGTTACCCCGGCTGGCAGGCTAAACGACGCGTAGCCCTCGACCAGATTGCCGCTATTGGGCGCCTCGATGATGGTCGAGCCGTGGGCTACCAGATTGACATTTGCCGAGCTGCCATTGAGAGACGGCACTACCAGCGGAGTGCCCGTGTCGCTCACGAAGTTCACCGTGAACGCAACCGGCGATCCATTGTTATTCGTGAAGTAAAGAGCTGTATACCATCCGCCGCCAAATGCAAACTGCGGAAGCACAGTAGCCTGTCCATTGGCGTTTACCGTGACCAGAGCCAGCAAAAGCAACAGCAATGAGATGTGAGAATGACGTTTCATTTGGATTTTGATGAACCCCAGAAGTCTGCGGAAGAGTTCAGGCCCGTACTGCACTATTGCCTACCCTAGCACGACGTAACGTGCGTGGCACAATTAATAACGGTTTGTAGCGGTCACATGGACGAAAAACGCGCGTTGCTGACTTGTGGCGTGTCATTCGACAGTCCCGAGCACGGTGTCATGCCGCAGCCGGATCGCTTCCCGTGATCTGATTTACGGTTCGCAGGCAAGTTAACGAGAACCCCGTTTCCGACCCATGATAAATTAGAATCTAGCGCGAAGGGCGCTTCCAGTCCGCGCGGGAAAGGGCCGAGCCCACCGAGCAATCCAAGGTTCAAATTTGATCTTCTTTCAGCCCGGTATGCGGACGCGGGCAATTGAAAGGAGATCGTTATGTCCGATTCCGCATCACGTCTTCCAGCGCGTCCTTCGCTGGAACAACTTCAGAAACGAGCGAAGGAGCTGCTGCGTCAACATCGCGCCGGCGAGAGCGCAGCTCTCCAAAGATTTCGGGTAGCCAGTCCGCGCCCTGGCGATTCTGGCGTGCCGCAAGAAGCAACCCTGGCTGGCGCGCAATTCGTCATCGCGCGAGAGCATGGCTTCGAGAGTTGGGCGAAGCTTAAGCACTACATCGAAGCCCTTCCGGAGCTTCGAATAGAGGAATACGAGCAGCTCGCGCAGGACTTGGCTGTGGCGCACATGAGCACTGATGCCAACGCCGTCCGCGAAGTCAACAGGAAATACAGTACCGGATTTATTGAGGACTTTCATGACCTATTGACGATGCAGCAGCGCCTGACCACATGGTTCGCTTCGGAGTCCCGAACGCCAGACCTCGCTCTGGGCGATGCACGGCGGATGATCGCTCACGCCTACGGATTCCAGAGTTGGGCGATGTTCGTAGAAAGTGTCACGCAACCGTCCGGCGATCCGCGTTCCGCCCGGCGTTTCATGAGCTCGACACCGCCCTTCTACCAGATCGACTGGAAGGTAAATAGGCTAACCGCGCAGGGGCCGCAGTCGGAGAAGAATTGGGAAACGATCTTCGCAGTGATGGCGGACCACAACATCGCCAAGCTGGAATCACGCGGCATCACCGACAACGCCATGAAGCGCTTGGCGCAGATCGATCACGTTACGCACCTCAGCGCAAGCTCCAATGCTTTAACGGATGATGGCATGAAACACGTCGCGAGCATGCCACAGCTTCTCGAGTTGGAAATCGGCGGCCCGCAGATCACGGATCGCGGGTTGGAGGCACTGCGCCACCTCACCGAATTGCGGCGTTTTCAATCGTGCTGGACGCGAGGCATCTCCGACTCCGGCGCGACGAACTTGGCTTTTTGCGACCACTTGGAGAGCGTCGATCTGATGGGTACAGCGGCGGGCGATGGACTCATTCAAGCGCTGGCAGGAAAATCCAACTTGCGACGGCTCAAGACGCAATGTGACCGATGCCGGAATCAAGCTCCTGCATGAGATACCGGTCTTCAAGACCTGGCACGGTGAAGAGATTCGATATGGGCTGATGGGCGCTGAAGCACAACCTAACCAGTTGCTGATCGACGGCCCGTTCACAGATTCCGGCCTTGCGGACCTCGTGGGGCTCGATGGGCTTTTCGGGCTTTCATTCTTCTGGCACAGCCCGGCGTTTACCTCCATCGGCCTAGAGGCGCTGCGGCACCTTCCGAATCTCGGCTTTCTTGGCTGTCAGGGAGTGCATTGCGACGACGACGCAATGCGCCAGATCGCCGCAATCCCACGCCTGCGGATGTTGATGGGGCAGGGCGCCGTGGCCGGCGACACGGGCTGGGGGGCGCTGAGCCGGTCACAGACGATCGAATACATCTGGGGCCGCGATTGCCCCAATTTCACAAGGCGAGGATTCGTCGCGTTGGCTTTAATGCCGGCGTTGCGCGGCATTGGGATTAGTTGCAGAAATGTGGACGATGCGTCGCTCTCGGCGTTGCCAAGGTTCCCCGCGTTGCGGCAGATCATACCCATTGACGTGCCCGACGCAGGCTTCCGTCACGTGGGCCGCTGCGAGAATCTGGAAGACCTGTGGTGTATGTATTGCCGCGACACGAGTGATACGGCCACGGAGCATATCTCACGGCTGTCGCAACTGAAGACGTATTACGCCGGCATGACCCAGATTACGGATAGCAGCCTGGAGATTCTGGGCGGCATGGATTCGTTCGAGCACCTTGAGTTTTGGGCCTGCCAGGGGATCACGGATGCCGGCGTCGCGCACTTGGCGGCTCTTCCGCGACTTCGCGAGATTACGATTCATGGTTCGCCCGGCGTCTCACGGGATGCCGTGACGCTGTTTCCCCCGAACGTGCACGTGGAATACTCAGGATGATTCGTGCCTCGGGGGGCGAGCAAAGTTTCAGGCTCCCCTCATGTTTCGAGTCCAAATCCGCAAGAATGCTCTGGCGGTAATGCGGATGAATTGCTTTCATAAGTCGCGTTCTAGTACATCATCACGCCGCTAGAAGTCATCAGGATGCGCCAGAAAATAGCTAGCGATAATGTCGCATAACACCGTCGTGATGCTATGCAGCGCGATCCTGTCATTCGACGGTTTGGCGACTTACACGTTCAAGTGGATTCTGTGGTGCCGTTTCAGGAAAGCGATACACCGTCCCTGGGGGCTGGGGCGGTACCGACCGGCTCGGAGCATTGTACGAGTGGCCGGTTATACGGACAAGCGGATCGAAGTGTCGATCGTTTTCCGCCATACCATACCCTCGTCCGGGAACCGACTTCGTTCGGAATCCCGGATTCTTAGCGGTTCGGGCGGCGTAGAAGCGCGAACTCTCAGCGGCCAACGGAGAGCGGCTCTGTGCCGGACGAACGTCACAGCGCTTCAGGAAATGGTGTAGGGGCGAGTCCATTAAGTCCACCAAGCTCAGCGACCTCACAGTATTTCCTAAAGCGCTCTAGAGACCCGGCAGCCGCTGGCGCAACGGCCGGGCCTGCCGTTCGCTCACGGCGATCTCAGTGGACGCAGCGTCGGACATAACAAGCAGAAAGCTGCTCTTGAAGTAAGGCTTGATCTCTTTGATCCGCGACATATTGACCAGCACCTCGCGGCGCGCGCGGAAGAACTCCTCCGGCGGCAAGGCGGCTTCAAGTTCGGCCAGCTGGTAGTTCACCCAGAACGAGTCTTTCGCTGTCGTCGCATGCACGATGCCATCTTGCACCTGGAACCAGAGGATTTGTTCCGAAGGCACAAGTAGGGCGCGTCCGTCTTTCCGGCAGACGATTTTGCGGAGCGTCTTCGGCGCCTCGCCTGTCGCGAGCAGAATGCTCTCGCGCTGCTTTTCTTTTTCCACGGAAAGAGAGCAAAGCTTGCTCGAGCGTTCTATCGCAACCGACAACCGCTCCGGTTCGATGGGCTTGAGGAGATAGGCAAGCGCGTTGGCCTCGAAGGCCGCGAGGGCGTGCTGGTCGTACCCCGTGGTGAAGATGACGAGCGGGATCTCGACGGCGGACGGAATCGACCGCAGTACCTCGAAGCCCTTGAGCCCGGGCATTTCTATGTCGAGAAACAAAAGGTCAGGCCGGAGCTCTTCGATCTTCTCAATCGCCTCGAGGCCATCCTGAGCCTCGCCGATCACAGCGACTTCGGGATGAGCGCCGAGCAACCGGATCAGCCGCGCGCGAGCATCCGCCTCATCGTCAATGACCAAGCTCCGCATCACGCCGCGGCTCCGCTCTCGCGTGGCAAGAGAATTGTGACGCGCGTTCCACCCGCCTGCCGCACTTCTACTGTTATCCGGCCCTGGTCCTGATAGAGCGCATTGAGGCGCTGCGCAACATTCTCGAGCCCGACTCCGTTCGATCGTCCATTGCTGCCGTTGAGTTTCAAGACACCGATTGCGGGTCCGACGCCGTCATCTTCCACTCGCAGACGCACCTGATTTCCGTCGGCCTCCGCAGTGACCCACAAGTGGCCTGGACCGGGCTTCGGTCCCAGGCCGTGCTTCAGCGCATTTTCCACAATGGGCTGAAGCATCAGCGAGGGAATCTGCTCCATGGCGACCGCCGGGTCGACGGCGATCTTGACTTGAAGCCGGCTGCCGAACCGAGCTTCTTCAATCTGCAGATACGTCTCTAGGAACTCGACCTCTTCGTGCAGCGGAATGAGGGGGCGCGCGGAGTTGGCCAGTAAATGGCGGAAGACTCTGGCGAGCCGCAGCGTCATGGTCTCGGCTTGCTCGGGATTGGTCACCACGAGGTTTGCGATGCTGTTGAGCGAATTGAAAAGGAAATGCGGGTTGACCTGAGCGCGCAGGGCGCGCAGCTCAGCCTCGGTCACCTGCTGCTGCAGCACCGCTTCACGGCTCTGCACCACGATCAGCCGCTCTTCCATGTGCAGTGCGTCGAGCCGATGACCGAACTGCGCTGCCACGCTGCGCAAATAATTCACTTCGTGCGTCACCAAGCCGCGCCGCGCAGGACCGGGCGAGATGGCGAGCATGTGGGTGACCCGGCCCTCCGATCGAACCGGAACGAGCAGTTCGACTTCGTCCTGGGTGTGTCCCGCGTGGTACGGGTGCTGGCAATCGAGTTCTACGAGTTCGCCGTCGTTCACCGCGTTCAACCAATCCGGCTCGGGCCCATGCGAGTGCGGCCAATTCAATGTGGGCAGGCTCGTCTTGGACAAGTTCTCGAGCGTAACCAGCTGGGCAGCTCTCAGCTCCAGCGATTGACGGGCAGTTGTCTCCACGGCGTCGGCGATCTCTGTCTCGGACCGAAGGCGCGCCAGCTTTTCCGACAACTCCCGCAGCAGAGTGCGGTAGTCCGGCGCACGGAAGATCCAACGGTTCACGCAGTCGCCGATACGACGGTCAACGAACGTGAATAGGACCAGCATGGGAACCGCCGTCAGGATCTCGACGCATGCCCGGGCAGCCCCCGGATATGCCACGCGGCCCTCGAATCGAAAGAACGAGAGGGTGTAGTAGGACAACGTGTAGGCCACGGCCGTGAGCGCCGCCAACACGACCTTGAGGCTATGACGGATAAACAAATCGGAAAACCGGAAACGGGCGAACAAGAAGAACGCGCCTAGAACGACGAGGAGTGTGATCTGTTCGCTGACGACGCGGAGCAGGTCGCAAACAACACGGTCGAACGGCAACAATTGCGTGATGAGAACTGCCGTCATGGCGCCGAAGGTGCCCACCAGCAATCCCAGAACAGGAAGCCTCATCGCCCGCGATGCGAGCCGTTCCCGGAACAGGGCGATTCCCAGCGTGAGCAGAATGGCTCCGTTGTATGGGGTCGATTCCTTGAGGAAAAGCAGTGACGAGTTCACACCGGTTAAGACGCCGTGCCAGAGTGGTATGACGATCAGTGTGCAGGTGATCACCGCCAGTGCCTGCAGCGACCGGCAGCCGATCCTTTGCCAATGCAGGGTAGCGAGCGGGCTCCACAGGCTTAGCACGGTGATGGGCCATGCCGCGGCTGCAGTGTACTGACAGGCCAGGATGATGAGCGCCGCTCGTCCCTGTTCGGGCGCGCCGCATGTGAGAGCGACGGAATGCGCGAGACCGCCCAGATTCCATATTAGGCAGCAAGTCACGAACAGGATATTGGCTGCGCTGGCGCCCGGCAGTTTGGCCGCACGCACGGTGAGAATCAGAAGAAGAATGCTGATCGCCGTCCCAGTCGCGAAGCCGATGAGGCTGCCGGCGAGATAAAGGCCATTCGTGATCGCGCTCGGAAACATTGAGACAGAAAACATGGATCGCGCGGCCCCCTGAACTCGAGAAAAGCGGCGCCCCGTGAAAACCGGGACCGTGGCGAGACGCGGCGCTCGCGTGCATCAATAATACCGCCAAAATACCGCTAACTGTCTATTTTAACCGCAAAACCAGGCAGACGCGGAGATCCGCCGCCGGGCGAGGATTCCTGCGCTGCGGTTGCGGCTTAAGACACAAACAGCCAGCCGAACCGGCCCGCGAAGGTCTGTCGAAGGCGAGGAACGAGTTTCGTCACCACGACACTCGCTCGATCCCCGTGCTTCGCGTTCGATGCCGCTTCTGCGCACCGGCGCGATTCCGGTGGCAAAATTTCGGTGATCAGCAGGACAATCAGTCTCGGAATCGCTCAGACGAAAGGAAGATGCATGAGACACGGACTCGCACTCGGAATGCTGGCTCTTTGGATGTCGCCGGGCCGTTTTAGCCAGGACGTTCCGACGCAAAGTTCCCCGCTAATGACTTTGCCACAGGAAGTCATGACCTCGGGAAGGACAGTGGAGATAGCCAATGGCCAATGACAAGAATGGCTGGACCCGCCGACAATTCGCCCTCTCCCTCGGAGCGGCTGCGATCGCTGCCGGATGCGAATCCAAAAGGCGTGCATCTGAGGCACGGCAGTTTCCGAGCACGTTTCGCTGGGGATGCGGATCGTCTGCATTTCAAGTCGAAGGAGCCTTGGATGTCGATGGAAGAGGTGAGAGTATCTGGGACGTTTTTGCCAAGCAGAATGGGCGCATTAAGGATGGCTCAACCCCCAGCATAACGTGTAACTCATACTACCGGTACAAGGAAGATGCGGCGTTGATCAGCGGCGCTAACCTGAATTCGTACAAGTTTTCGATCTCATGGCCGAGACTGTTTCCCACAGGTTCAGGATCCCTGAATGAACGCGGCATGGATTATTATGATCGGCTAACCGACGCGCTCCTCCAGAGACACATCACTCCTAACGCAACGCTGTTTCACTGGGACCTTCCTCAGCGCTTGTATGAGTTGGGAGGCTGGACGTCGCGAGATACGGGAGAGCGATTCGCCGACTACGCCGTGGCGGTCACTCGCCGCTTGGGTGATCGAGTTAAGAACTTTATTACTCTCAATGAGCCGAACGTTCACCTACTCCTGGGCCATGTCACTGGCAGTCATGCACCGGGGTTGCACGACGCCAAGCTGATCGGCCCCGTCACCCACCATCTGAACTTGGCCCAAGGCCGAGCCATTCAAGCAATGCGTGCGCAGCGAAATGATATGACGATCGGGATCGGATTGGCACTCGCGCCAGTCCGGCCGGAGGGCGGGAGAATCCATTTACTTAACGATTTCGCCGCGCTGGCGTTCGATGAAATATGGTGGGGCGCGTTTCTGGACCCGCTGCTGAAGGGCAAGTACCCTCTGGCGGTGCATCAGATGTTGGCCGACGTGGTAAAGACCGGGGACATGACCACGATTCATCAGGGTTACGATTTCATTGGCGTCAACTATTACTCACCGTTCTATCTCAAAGCGGATTTTAGTGGCCCAAGTTTTTTGAACCCGGGCAGAACACCCGCCGGCGTCACTCAAGATGCGTCTGGCCGCGAAATAGACCCTTCCGGCCTCCAAGAAGTTCTCAATCGACTGACCAAAGATTACGGTAACCCGCGTCTTATTGTGACGGAGAATGGTTGTTCCGACCCCTTGGGTGACCACGCCGCAATCATCAATGATGAGTTCCGAATTCACTATCTGAGCACTCACTTACGTGCTGTCATGCAGGCTATGGACAACGGCAGCCGGGTGGAAGGCTTCTTTGTGTGGTCGTTGCTAGATAACTGGGAGTGGGATTCGGGTTTTACCTCGAAATTTGGGCTGGTTGCTCATAATGTCAACACGGGCGAACGAACCCCGAAGAAATCCTATGCTTGGTTTGCCAATATCGCAGAGACCGGACTGTTACCCGCCTAACGAGGTTGTCCACATCAAAGAGTTCATCGTGCCAACAGCTCTCATCACAGGCGGTCACGCCGGAATCGGCTTTGAATGCGCCAAACAGCTTGCGTCTCGCTCGCGTTACAACTTGGTTCTCGCCGGACGGGCCATGGAACAGGTCAATGCCGCCGCGCAACAGCTCCGGACGGACTACGGCATAAGGGTCAGCACACTTGAGCTCGACACCTCCTCGCTGAGCTGTGTCAGAGATGCAGCAACAAAGTTTCGTGCGATGCTCGACAGTGGCGAAGTGGACTCATTTCAGGCGCTTCTGTGTAACGCAGGCGGATATTTCCGCGGGCCGCTTTCCTATAGCAAGGACGGCTATGAGACAACGTTCGCGACCAATTGCCTTGGACATTTCCTACTGATCGAGCTGCTCACTGAGCGGATGGGAGACAACGGACGCATCGTGTTCACCGCGAGCGGAACGCATGATCCCGACACGGCGGATGGAAAGATGGTCGGCATTGTGGCTGAACCGGACGCGATTGCTCTTGCCAACGATGGAAAAGACGGCAAGAAGCCCATCTCCGCGGGCAAGCGCTACTCGACGTCAAAGCTCTGCACCATCCTTTATGCCTATGAACTGCACCGTCGGTTACGGCGGGCCGGGAGCTCAATCGCATCGATTGCCTTCGACCCCGGGGCCGTGCCCCAGACCGGGCTGCTCCGGACGATGCCGAAGCCAGTGCAGTGGCTCGCGAAAACTCGCTTCATGAAGTGGATCACGAAACGAGTTGGTGTAACTCAGGGCTCCATCAGCTTCTCCGGTGCATCCCTTGCTAAGGTTGCTACTGATCCGGCCTACAGGAAAGCGTCTGGCAAGTATTTTCAGTCGAATAACGGCGCACTCAGTGATACGCGATCCTCTAAACTTTCCTATGACGAACAGCGGGCACTGAAATTATGGAACGACTCAAAGACGCTCGTACGATTGCAGCCAAACGAAGAGTCCGTTCAGTTGCGATCACAGAGGACAGAAGATTGATTATCGCCGCGACAGCGTTGCTCGACTCCGGTGGCGAGGGCGCCGTCACCCTCCGGACGGTCGACCATGCTTCCGGAATCCCTCACAATGCTCGCTACAAGCATTTTGAGAGCCGGATGAGTGACCGACAGTCACAACACGAAATTTACTTTGAGGTCCCACAATGAAGAGGAAATCCAAGATCCTAATCGGCTCGGCGATTGTCTTTGTCGCCTTACTCGTCGCACTGTTCCTCGCAAGAAAACAGTTTGTCGGTGGTCCCGGCAGCCCCACCGTAGAAGGCTCCCGTGCGGTAACAGATGGTGGTATTAAAATTCCTGGTTGGAACGGAAGAGTCGATGCTGCTGAAGAGAGGGCGGGCATGACCCTCGATGCGGCTCGGCTTGTTGGAGAGGGACAGGCCCTTCATGTCACAACCGGCCCCGCCACCAGTTACTGGAAGACCGACGCGATGGCGTCAGGGGACTTCACAGTCAAAGCGACATTCACAGAGCCAAAATACATGAATCTCAACTCTCACCCGCATCCCTACGGAGTGTTTATCGGAGGGAACGACATGGGTACTCCTAGCCAGACCGAGCTCTACTGCGCTGCATCTGGAAACGGAAAGTTTATCGTGCGCGGATTTGGACCAGAGCCGTTCAGGATGACCGGACTGCTGGGTGAGAGCAACGCCGCGATTCATAAAGCAGCCGGGCGCGGCCAACCAGTTACTCAGGACGTCTCGCTCTCGGTAAGAGGGGATAAGGTGGTGTGCTCCATCAACGGCTCGAGTGTTGCAAGCTACGACAAATCTACCCTCGTAGGCTCCGGCAAGCTGACATCGACAAATGGCTATTATGGCCTCCGCTTCGCGCATAACACGGACGTGTTCGTCCAATCTTTTGGCCACGTCAATGAAGTGAACGCCGCAGGAAAGTAAGGGAAGGTGCAGTGCGACCGCTAGGCACACAAAATAAGGAGAGCATCTTGGCCGCAAGAATTCTCATGGTTTTTAGTGCGAGCATTACCCTTACGCTTGGAGTCCTTCACCTTGTTTCTACGTTCTGGGGCCCAAGCCTCACGCCCCGTGACCCCGCACTGCAAATCAGCATGAGCCAAAGTTCACCTATTATGACGAACGAAACAACCATGTGGCGGTGTTGGGTGGGCGTCAATGCCAGCCACAGCCTTGGACTTATTTTGTTCGGCTTGGTTTTCGGTTATCTCGCATTAGCTCACGGTCAACTCCTCTTTCGGTCACCGTTTCTGCTCGTTGTCGGGCTGGCAATGCTTGGTGGTTTTGTTGTGCTCTGCAAGGTTTATTTTTTTAGTTGGCCTCTCACAGGCATCAGCATTTCTTTGGCCTGCTATGTGGCTAGCATTGCGCTATCGCGGGCCTAACAATGCGCTCTTGATGCAAACAGGAATATGGAGATGCGGGACAGACGAAATAACCACTAAATGCGTTCTCGTCACCTGGCCGAATGAATGAAGAATTTTCGCAGTGTTTCTGGCCTCGCGTTCTGCACTTTCTGCAAGGTCGGCCAACGTTCCAGGAAGTCGCCAGCAATCGGCGAAGTGACTTCACTGAACCACCCTAGGACCTGCGGGAAATACATTTTTAGATAAGCCGTCATACGATTCGAGCAGCGCGCTTTGTCACTGACGAATTTCCTCCTTGCTTCCACCAGAAACTGCAGAGTGCGCGTCTGCTCCGTATCCGGATCGAGGCGACGCAATCTTTCACGATGGCGCACCAGGAGGTCGACCAACAGACCCGCATCCGAAGGATCGCTCTTGGCGCCGGACGGTCGGAAGCCCTTGCGGTAGTTGACCAGCGTGTTGGGGTGCACGGGAAATAGCACCAGCTGCGCATATTTGGTGAGCATGAACAGCAACGATCCACGCGATTGCTCGAGTGCCACCGCGATTGGGCGGCCACCGAATCGGCGCGCCAGTTCTGCCGCCCAGGCCTCGACCGCTTCCGGTGTGTGATCGAGATGGCCGGACTCCACGTCGGGATGAGTGGGGCTCTGCAGTGCCCAGGCATGCTTTTGATCTGCCCAGTCGATCCCCACAAATGCAGCGAATTCGGCTTCCTGCTTCTGTAGCCGTGATCGGCGGACACAAGCCGACTTCCGGGGGACTAATCTGCACGGGTCAGGCGAACTTGCGATTTGGCGACGTTCTATTCTCAAGGCTGGCCGCGGATAACGTGGCAGTAAGAGCCCCACTTCTATGAAGCGATGACAGTCCTCGGTGCAGGAGTTGCGGCTATCGGCATCCGCCGAGCGCGTCCGCAATTGTCTCAAGATCTGCCGTGAACGCGGCCACGCTGGTTTGATCCACATTTAGTGAATCCGGATCAATTCCGCCAGTGAGTGTCGGGGCACTTGGAACAGGCATCCCCGCTAGCTGAAAAAGTCCGCTTGCAAGGCTAAGGATGCCAACGATTGGTAAGTAGGAGTCGAGCACACTCCGCACTTCTGACGCCGCGACCGCACTCTGGTCAGCACCCGCAAGAGTAGTGATCGCCTGGAGGTTGCGCAGGAAGCACTTCAAACTCCTGATTTCAAGACAAAGCAAACCTTGCAGAAAGGGCAGAACACTTGAGGGCGTGGGAGCCAGAAGGCACGGGGCTAGTTCGTCTGCGGCGTCCTGCGCCACGTCTCCGGAAACAACCCCGCCATCGTAGTGTCGAGGGCACGGGCGATTCTGAATTCAGCTTGGCGGTGATGGCTTCGTCGGCTAGAAAGAGCGGATGATGGTCAGGGTAGAATTGAAATTAAAGGGGTCACCCATGCGAGTATTCACCGTGTGTCCGAGCAGCTCGAAGTTGAGATCGAGCGAAATCGTTGTCGTGTGAACAAGGTTATGCGTCACAAAACAAAAACACGCGGCAACTGGATTCAATTGCCCGTTGACGCATCGCAACTGAGCTTAAGCAACTCGCCTGCAAGTGATCTAGCGATTGCCGTTGCAGCCTACGAAATGAGCGGTGGAGGCTCTGATCTGAGAGACTTGCTCATCATTAAACCAAAGTAGCCCACTGCCAACTCCCCGGCAGCTATCCCAACGCCGCGATACCCTTCCCCCCGCTCCGTTCAAGATCTATAACTCATCGCTAACGGAGAGCAACATGAACACTCCACTCGAAGTCGCCACGAACGCCAGCACCAAATCCGTCCTGCCCGTGTGCGACTGTGCGACTGGCAGGGCCTGCTCAGATTTCGTTTCACAGGCGGACTCGCGCCGTAAGCGCACCTTTCTGCCCGATGCTATCCTACAGGTGGAGTGCTCCCACCCACACTGAAGCCATCAGACACACAAACGCCAGCGCCAACGTGCATTCGATTAGTTCCGGATGCTCATTCATAAAACGGAGCATAGCGTCCCCCTTTAGCTCGCCGCCGTATTCGCGTTAGCCAGATCGGTGTTCGTCGAAGTCCAAATGCCAGAAACACTGGTTCCGGCACTGATAAACAACGCCGCCGACGCTAGACACACGAATGCCAGCAACAGCGTGTATTCGATCAAATCCTGACCCTGTTCGTCCTGCAAGAAGTTCGTGAGTGTGTTCATTGTTATCCAGCCTCCGATCTCCAAAGTAATCGAATTCGGTGTTCTTTTGCTAGTCCACAAAGGTTCGTAGCGGAAGTAAGGCGAAAGTTAGGCGCTCAGGTTAAAACCTTGTATTTCAGTGAATTACGAGCCAACCTATGGAGTGCGCCCTTGGACTGAGACAGAGAAATCAGGGACAGTTCTACACTGAATGGAGAACTGAACCTGATGAAGAAGAGCCGAGTTTTTAGCCCGAAGTTCAAGGCGGCGGCCGTCCGGCGGATGCAAGCCGGGGAGAGT